>Ga0233356_1000024_pt1 | contig 71197 bp, 68 predicted proteins | sample GEONSFMMS_FD_180700 | JGI IMG/M metagenome (GOLD analysis project Ga0233356, IMG submission 180700) | Soil microbial communities from Shasta-Trinity National Forest, California, United States - GEON-SFM-MS | ecosystem: Environmental > Terrestrial > Soil > Temperate forest > Bulk soil | place...
ACCCGAATTTCCAACGGCTCCTCGATGACGACGGAATCGTCGTCGGCTCCTCCCGGGATTCGGACGATGCTGACGCGCGCAGTCTTCGATTCCGGCATCGGCGCGACGATAGCAGAGGGCGGCGGCCGCTCCGAGGCGTTGGCGCGACACGGCGATGCTCGCCAACAAACGGGCAGCGCGCGGAGGCGCGCTCGACAATCCAGCCCCGCGCTCGGCGCGGGGAAACGAGCGTGGACGAAAGTTCGTGGCCGCGGAGGCGGCCACAACAAAAATGTTGCGCCACGCGAGATCATGCAGCGGCCGCCTCCGCGGCCGCGCATCCTTGGCGCGCCGACAACCCCGCGCCGAGCGCGGGGCTGGATTGTGGAGCGCGCCTCCGCGCGCTGCCGGCTATGTCGCTCCTGCGGAGCAACAGCGCCGCACTCCGATTTCACACAGCGTGTAGACTCCGCCGCAGCCATGTCGCAGTCCATCGGCGTTTACGGCGGACCGGAGATTGTCGCGCGGTTGCGCGAGAACGCTCCCGGATACGTTTTCGTCGAAGGCGAAGAGTGCGAGCGATGCCGCATCGTGGTCGTCGACGTCGATGCTGCCGCCGTCCTGAACGATACGCCGCGCAAGAGTCTTGTTCGCGTCGTGCTGTACGACGGCGCGATCGATGGGCAGCGGCGCGCCGGAGATATTCGCGTGCCGCGCGCGGCGTTCGTCGCCAATCCGATGGAGACGCTCGCGGTCGCGATCGATCTGGCGGACACCGTCATTCATGCCGCGGGTCTGGAAACCGAGGTCGCGTATCTGACGCAGATTCATGAGCTGATGACGATCGCGGACGCGAACACCGTCTCCGAGCGGATCACGCGCACGGTCCTCGACCTCCTCGGCCTGACGCGCGGCACGTTGTTTCTGCACGATCCGCGCGTGGAGCGGTATGTCGTCAGCTACAGCTCCGATCCGGCGGTGCGCGAGACGGGCGAGTTCCTGCCCGGCATTCCGTCCGACCTGCTGCAGCGCGCGCTGTCGTCGGGACAGTCGTTCGCGTTCGACCGTGCCGCGGAGATGATCGTGATGCCGATGCAGGCGCAGCACGATCTGGTTGGCGTCATTCGCGTGGCGCTCGGGCCGCACGATCATTTCGACGACGACGCGCCCGCGAACGTCAGCCGCTACCTTCGCTCGGTGGCCTCGGTGCTGAGCAACATCTATCAACTCACGCGCAGCCGCGATCTGGCCATGCGCGACGATCTGACCAAAGCATTCAACCGGCGATTTTTCGAGTCGTATCTGGACGAGGAGATCGAGCGCGCCAAACGCTACAGCGCGACGTGCAGCATCATCTTTCTCGACCTCGACGATCTCAAGACTGTGAATAACGCGCATGGCCACCTGGCCGGATCGCGCACGTTGCAGGAAGTGGCCAAGCGCATTCTCGCGGCCGTGCGCGGCATCGACAAAGTGGTCCGCTTCGGCGGCGACGAGTTCTGCATCATCCTTCCGCAGACGGATCAGGAACAGGCCATCGCCGTCGCACACCGCGTGCGCAAGGCGTTGACATCCGCTCCCTTTCATCTGGCCGACAACATCGAGGTCTCCATCAGCGCCAGCTTCGGCATCGCCACCTATCCGACGCACGGCATCACGAAGGACGACCTCATTCGTCAGGCCGATGCGGCGATGTACCGCGTGAAGTCGACGACGAAGAACGCGGTAGGCGTGGCCGTGGCGGGCGATGACCAGCGGTTGTCGCTGGCGTAGCTACCGCGGCGCCGCGGTTGTCGCTTCAACCACCGGCTCTGCAAGGTGCTCCTCAATAAACGTCTCGTCCCAACGTCTGCTGATGACGCAGGAGTTAATGCCTCCCACGCCCATGCTCAGTTTGCCGCTGTAGCCGTGGTCGAGGTTGCAGCCCTCGGGGGAGACGAATTTCGCATCGTGGATTTTCACGTCCGCGTGCAGATCGCCCTCGGTGAGCGGAATCGGATAGAGGCGGCCTTTGGACATGCCCAAATGCTGGGCAGTCAGCTCCCAGGCTCCGCCGACGGACATGCCGTGGCCGAACGTTCCTTTGCGCGCGGTGAAGAGGACGTCGGGATGCAGCATCTCCAGCGAGTTTTCGATTTCCGTCGCGTCGCCGGGCGTGGCGGTGGCGTGCATGTCCCACGTGGTGACGTCCGAAGCGCGGACGTCTTCCATCGCCTTCTTCATCGCCAGCTGCGGGCCGCCTTTCGACGGCGTGATGATGTGATGCGCGTCGGATGACGTGCCGACGCCGACGATCTCCATGCCGAGGGGACGGAACCCTTGCGCCATCAGCTCCGCGGCGTCGCCGATGATCCAGACGCACGAGCCGCCAGCGATGTGCGTTCCCTTGAGCGCGGTCAGCGGGCGCGAGACGTCAGCGTCGGCGGAGAGCACGTTGGCGTTGTAGAACGCGGAGATGACCAGCGGGTGCGGGGGAGGATCTGTCATGCCGACGACGACGGCCTTGGCCTCGCCGAGGTTGATGGCGTCGACGGCCATCTTGATCGCGACACCGAATGACGCGCATGCGGCCACCGGCGCGAACGCGGGCCCGACGATGCGGCCGATCATCGACACCTGTGAGGCCGGGATGTTGGAGATGTTCCAGAGCAGGTTCGGCGAGACGGCGGCCCACGGCTCGTCGGGGCAGCCCCATTTCTTGTTGAGCGCGCGGACTTTGCTCAATTTCTGGCGGATGGTGCTGAGCTTCGCGGATCCGGATGACGGCGGCACGGGCTCCGACTGGATATCGGCGGCTTCCGCGAGGTATTGAATCAGCGTGTCGCTCTTCGCGGCCCAGAATTCTTCCCAGGCGTGCTTGGCGTCGATCCAGTCTTCGCAGCCGATTGTGAATTCTTCCGGATCGCCCGGCGCGGCGGGATCGTGCGCGCCGTCGATGTGTGCGCGCAACGCGGCGCAGCGCTCGGGCGTCGCCCAGAATTCGTTCCACTTGCGCAGCGCGCGGTCGTACGCGATGGTCTCCGTAGCGGTGATTGTGATCTCGCCGAGTCCCGTGCCGATGTAGACGTGGGCCTTGGTTCCGAGCGATTGCAGGTACTCCTCGACGCCGGGATTCTGCGTCAGCGACTGGATGAAGGCGCCGATGCACGAGAGCACCATCGGTCCCATCTTGTCCTTGAGCTGTTTGAATTTGGCGGGCGGAAAACGCTCATCGAACCAGTCGTGGTAGGTTTCGAAGTCGAATTCAGGGTAGCCGACCAGGAAATTTGACGGTCCGAACCCTCTGAATGGTGAAAGCCAGCTGTCGGCGCGCTCGAGGTTTCGTTCGAATGCGGCGACGTCTGGAGACTTCGGAGCGACGACGCCCCATCCGAAAACACCGATCCGTTTCCGTGCGTCCATTGGGGGGCGCATTGTAGCGAATCCTGTCAGGGAAATTGCATGGTGGCGTGAATCCAGCTTTGATCACTCCGTCGATGAGGTGTACGTGAAGAAAACAGCCACGCTGTCGCTCCTGATGATGCTGACACTCGCGCTTGCCGCCCCCGGCTGCCGCGGCCGTAAATCATCATCAGCGACGGGAACCGCACAGACGACGCAGACCATCGCCCCCGCCGCCGCCCAACCCGCCGTCAACGGTGGCGACGCCGTGACACAAACCGTAGACGTGGAAGACGGACGCTCCGAAGACGACGGCGGCGTGCTGACGAATCCACAGACCGCGAAGACGCCGGGGACTTCGACGGCGAAGCCGGCGCCGAAACCGGCGCCGAAGAAGAAACATTAGCCACGATTCAAACTTGCCTTCGTTGATTTGACGCATGAACCTTGCTCGTGTTGTGCGCGCGAAGGCGCGCACAACAATCCAGCCCCGCGCTTTGCGCGGGGTCAGGATCGTGCGCCGCATATGGCGGCCGCGGAGGCGGCCGCTACAAAGGTTGCGCGCGGAGGCGCGCCGCATCAATCCTCGCTACATGATTTCCAAATCGTCGAACGCGATTCCGAGTTCAGCGCAGAGCTCCTCCAATTCCTGCCGGAACGTACGCGTGGCGTGGTGTTCCTCCTGCCGTTGAACGTACCGCTGCACGAATCGGATGCGATCAGGACTGACCGAAAACGCGCCGAAGCCGCGTTGACATCGAAACATCGGAACGCGCTTCCGAATCCAGTCTCCCGACGATTTCTTGAGCTGTCCGATCACATCCGACAGCGCGCACGCCGGACCAAATCGTCCGACGAGATGGATGTGGTCTTCGATGCCGCCGACATTGACATCGGCGAAGCCGAGGTTGCGCGCGATGCCGGCGATGTACGCGTGAAGGTCAGGACGCATCGCGCGATCCAGAAACGGACAGCAGCTCCACGTGGCGAAGATCACGTGAATGTAGATGACCGAGTATGTGTGCATGGTTTGTTCGAACCATGCGGAAGTCCCGGCGACATCGTACCTCGGTCGCTGGTTTTGTGGCTGCCGCCTCCGCGGCGGGATCGCCTCCGCGCAGCGCGCTTGTAGCGGCCGCCTCCGCGGCCGCGAATTCGTCCCGGACGTCTAACCCCGCGCAGAGCGCGGGGCTGCATTGTGACGGCGCGCCTCCGCGCGCGAACCTACGCGCCTGACGGCGCGTTCGGGACGTCGCGAGTGAAGGTCCTGCTGGGTACGCGAATCGATCAAGTTCCATCGATGCGCAGGTATCTCGCACCAGGTGCGCGACTTGTCGTCTGCGTCGCGCGCTGAGGCGCGCGTTCACAATCCAGCCCCGCGCTCGGCGCGGGGTCACACGATGCGCGAAGGCGGCCGCTACAAACCGCGCGCGGAGGCGCGCAACACATCCCGCCGTCGTTGGTACTCTACGTGGGTATGAACTACGAATCCTTCATCGAACGCGATCTCGCCGCGGTTCCCGCCGCGGTCGCGGAGTTTCGCGCGGCGCATTCGGCGGAAGAGACGTGGACGGCGGTGACGCGATTCGCGGTGCTGGCGTTTGTGCCGTCGCAGCATTCGATGCATGCGCTGCTGGCGTGCTTGTCCGTTTGGGACCTTCGCGAGGAGCTCGGCGAGCGATTTGATCAAGCGGTCGTGCAGTGCGCGATCTATGCGGCGGCGAGTCGGCAGCCGTGGAGCGAGCCGCCGATGCTCGATCCACCGAGGATCGAAGCGGATCAGCGCGGCGATGCCGAGGAGTTGCGCGAAGCCATTGCCGCGTCCGACCGTTTACGCGCTGAGCGATGGCTGGCGAAGCGCTACAAGGATGCCGACTTCGCATCCGACTACTTCGCGGTCGCCTCCGACGATTTCGAAGACCTCGGCCACAAACTGATCGTCGCATCCGCCGCCATGCGTCTCGCCGATCTCCTCGGCGAAAAAGGGAGATACGCGATGCTGCGCGTGGGCGTGTGGGAGATGGTTGCGGTGGGGTGTCGGGAGTCGGGAGTCGGGGGTCGGAGTTTGGATCTCGACTCGCTGTGCGTGGCACTCGTGGCGAACGTCATCGCCGCCGATGGCGACATCGTCAGCGCTCACGCCATGTTTCTCTTCGATGCGGCGCTGCAGACCAATGATGAAACGGTGATCGCCCGCGTCGTCGGTCACCTCTCCGAGATCAACTCCCCGGCAGCCGGCACCCGACACCCGGCACCCGAACTCTCCATCTACCATTTCGCCCGCGACTACGGTGCCTCCCTCAAAGCCCACGCAATCGCGAAACGGCTTCGCCCTCGGTTTCCGAATGCCGATTTCGACGGCATGCTGGCAGCCATGCATCGCAATCGAGAAAAGTCGTCGGAGGAGATGATGTTTGCGTAGAGCGCTGCCGCTGTTCGCAATCCTCTTCGCCGCGTGCGCGACGGCGCGTACGCAATCGCTGACCCGGCGCATCGACGCCATCAGGCATCGGCCACAACTCACCGGCGCAATCTGGGGCATCGACGTCGTCGACGATGCCGGCCGCACGATCTATGCACGTCACGAGACGACGCTGCTGATTCCGGCCTCGAATCGCAAACTGTTTGCCGCGGCGGCTGTCGCTTCCTGCGAAGGGCTGGACCGGCAGATTGCGACGGAGCTCTGGTGCGATGGTGACGACCTCGTCATCCGTGGCGGCGGCGATCCATCCCTCGGCGGACGTTGGGCCTTCGATCGCGACGCCGTTTTCGCGCCGTTCGTCGCCGCGCTTCATCAACGCGGAATCGCCGAAGTGCGCGATGTGATCGCGGATGTCTCGTTGTTCGACCGCGTCACCATCCCCGGCAGTTGGAAAGTCGGCAACCTCGGCAGCGACTACGCGGTCCCGACGGACGCGCTCGCATACAACGAGAACGTCGTCGGCATCGTGGCGGACCATTGCGCGACGCCGGTGGTCGTCACTGATCCGTCGTTCGTGCCGGCGACGGCGAATGTCGCGTGCGGACGGGGAGAGCCGAGCGTCCGCTCGGATACCGCCAACGCGATCGCAATGACCGGAAGCATGCCGGAGCATTTTCAAACGCTGGCCGGCATCGCCGATCCCGCGCTTTACGCGGCGCAAGCGCTGCGCGACGCGTTGCTCGATTCGGGGATTCGCGTCACCGGCAAGGCTTTGGTCAACACGACGCCGCGAACCTGGCAAGAACGAATCGCCATCATCGAATCACCGCAGCTGTGGCAGTTGCTCTCGGTCGTTCTCAAGCCGAGTCAGAACCTCTATGCGGAGATGCTGTTCAAGGGGCTATCCGCGGGCGTGCAGCCCGCATCGTACGAAGCATCGGAAGATATCGAACGGCGGTTTCTGACGTCCGAGGTGGGCGTACCAAACAGCGACTTCCGTTTCGTCGACGGCTCCGGGTTATCGCCGGACGATCTTGTCACGCCGCGCGCGATCGTGACGCTTCTTCGCTGGATGAACGAGCCGTCGCGGCGCGCCGTCTGGTGGATGATGCTCGCTCGTCCCGGCGATGAAGGAACGCTACACCGCCGTCTACTCCCGTTCGCCGACCGCATGCGCGGCAAGACCGGCAGCATCAACGGAGTCAACGCCCTCAGCGGCATCCTCAACATGCCCGACGGCGGCCACCGCTACTTCTCGATCATCGTCAATCACAACGCCGGAGATTCATCCGACGCGCTGAAAGCCATCGACGCGATCGTGAGCGAAATCGCGAAGTGATCCAAGAGCCTGCGCGGCAGATCGCGCGCGCGCGTCGTGGCTGAGCCTTCGGCGACCAACGCTGCCGGCCGTGCCGGCCTACACCAGCGTCGAAAAATCGCGAACCAGGTGCCGGAGCCGGTCCAGATACTCCGGATCTTCCGCGATGCGCCGCTTGAGATCCTCGGCGAACGGAAGATCGCGGCGGCGCTCCTCGTCCGTCCCATTCCATTCGAGGAACTCGATCCACTTCTGCGGTTCTCCGTCGAACATCGACAGGAGCATGTGGACGCGCGCGAAGTTCGCTACCAGGGCAGAAAGATTCGTCGTATCAATCCAGTCGTATGTTTCCACAGCCATCGCCTGCACAAAAAATCTCCTACTCTAGGAGTGACGGAAAGGCGTCGATCCCTACCCCCTGCCGGGCAAATGACCGGAAAATAATTGTTATTTGTTAACGCCGGCGAGCTCGGCCGTTTGGCCGTTCCACGTTCCGTACGACAGGCAGCGCACGCAGGTGAAGGAGTACTCGGCCAGCCCGGTGTCGGGATTCGCCGACGACTCGATGGCCAGCTCCGACTGGCAGCGGTAACAGAGGTTGGCGTCGCCGCGCTCGATGTTTTCGAGGAAGCCCTCGACTTGCTGGCGATGAAACTCCATCTGCCGCGGCCGCTGGGGGATGGTGATGGTCTCTCTGCCGCGCTGGCAGGTCAGGACGATGTGGTCGGCGAAGGTGGTCTGGGCAAAGCTGCCGATCATCGTCGCGCCACTGTGTTTCGGGCAAGGAACAGGCTGTCCCGCCCAAAACGCCCGCGCCAGATCGCGAAGTTGTTGTACGTCGTTGGCCATGGATGAAAGTCTATCCTGACGAGCCGCGAAGCGGATCGTCAGGATCTCCGGTGGCCGTGCGAGCGCCGTGCATTCATGCGCGCCGCCCAGCTTCGATCTGTTGAAACACCCGCAAAAAGTTCCCGCCCAAGATCTTCTCCACATCCCCCTCGGACATGCCCCGTTCCAGCAAACGCGCCGTCAGCAACGGCAAGCCGGATGCGGTCTGCAATCCGGTCGGCAGCGCCGGAACGCCGTCGAAATCGCTGCCGATGCCAACGTGATCGATGCCCGCCACTTCCGCCGCGTGAATGACGTGATCCGCGGCGTCGTCGAGCGTCGCCTGCGGAGAGCCGAGGGTGTTGAACCATTCGAGATACAAGTCCCAGTCCGTGGCGTCGTTGGGCATCTCCTCGGTGCCGCCAGCCGATTCGCTCCTCACGCGCTTCTGCGAATTGATGATGACCTCGGCCACTCGATCGTTCAGGAACGCGGAGAAGAAGTTGATCATGCAGACGCCGCCGTTTTTCGCGAGGTCACGCAGCATTGCGTCGGTCATGTTGCGCGGATGGCGGCAGAGCGCGCGGCAGGACGAATGCGTGGCCACGACCGGCACGCGCGTCGTCTCCAGCACCGCGTAGTAGGCGCCGTCGGAGACGTGCGAGATGTCGACGATCATGCCGAGGTCGTTCATCGTGCGCACGACGTCGCGTCCGAAATCGGTGAGGCCGTTGTGGCGGCCGGCATCGCCCGAGGAATCGCACCAGTTGTTCGTGTTCACGTGCGTGAGCGTGAGATAGCGCGCGCCGAGGTTGTAGAAATCGCGCAGGATCGACAGCGAATCTTCGATGGCGTGACCGCCTTCGACGCCGATCATGATCGCGGTCTTGCCATCGGCCTTGGCCTTGCGAATGCCCGCCGAGTCGTTGCAGAACGTGAGCACGTCGGGATTGCGCCGCACTTCATCGTGAATGAGATCGATGAGGCGATAGGCGAATCGTGCTGCGCCGCGGCCGGCGTAAAACGGCGGCACGTACGCGGCGAAGAACGACGCGGTGATGCCGCTCTCGCGCAGCGATTTCAGATCGAGCTGGGCCTCGGGATCGTGCTCGCCGAGGTGCAGGTTATGGCGGATCAGGCGATAGGGCGTGTCGCAGTGGCCATCGACGATGATGGCGCGGGTGTGGACGGCAGGGGGAGCGGCCAACGCCAGCTCATTCGTTGTTGAAGTACTCGTCATTGAAGTACGCATCAAGGCGATCGATCTCTCTCCCCAGCTCCCCGACGCCGAGAAGCGCCGTATGGTACTTCACCTCATCCTGGCCGCCGGACGGCCACTCCGAGTGGCGTGAGACGCCGCTCGATGATCTCCCGCCGAGGCACTACATGCGGATCTCTCGCGCATCCGGAGGGGTGCCTACCGCGAACGCACCACGCCGCTACTTCGCCCCGAACATGCCGGCTTTTTAGCCGGCTTCTTTTTTTTCGCCTTGCAGCGCGTCGTAGGCGCGCTCGAGCTGCTCCGCGACATCGGAGAGCCGCTGGCGAAAGTCGGCGAGCACCTCAGTCGAAAACGGCTGTTTGTAGGCGGCGACCAGGGCCCGCGCCTCCTCGGCGATCGTGCCATCGATGCCGCGATCGCGGAGGACACTCTCCAGTCCCGGCCACGTCGAGATCGCCACGAACGTCTCGGGCGCCGGCGATGACTCGGCGAGGAGCGCAATTGCCTGTGCTCGGGCCATGAGCGAGAGTTGTACATCGCCCAGCAGCTCATCGAGATGCTCGTGGACCCGTCGATGATGAAAGAGGGCCTTCGTATGGAGTTGACGCGCCGCAGCAGCCTTGTCCGGCACGCGTTGCGGGTCGCGGCAGGCTTCGCTCAAACGCGCGAGGAGTTGATTCGTGTCGTGAAGGATCTCGCCCTCGGCGAAGATCGTCCGGACGAACGGATCGCCGAGCTCGGCGAAGTGACGCAATCTCTCGTAGCTGTCGCAATTCGCTGCGAGCGGATACTCACGAGCAGCGCGAGCGAGCGCCGTCACGATGTCGGCGGCAGCATCGCGGTGCAGGCTGCTCACCACGAACAGGAGATCGATGTCCGAGGTGTCGTGTTCGGTGCCGCGGGCGACGGAGCCGAAGAGAATCGCACCGAGCAGGTTCCCGCCAACGGCCGCCAATGCGTCGTTGGTGAATTGCTCTGCATAGGCGTGCCGGCTGGCCACCGATTCGCTACTCACCCGCGGACGTTCGGTGGGGGGAGAGTGTCGGCCGGCGCTTCAGGCAGGGGCGGGTGGCTCCTGAGCCAACGACTGTCGACTGGACGGCTCTGGATCGGATGCGGAGGAGGAGGAGGAGGAGGAGGAGCGGGCCGCCGGCTGTGCATCGGACGCGAAAGGAGCGGATGCGAGTCCGGCAGGACCTCCGGCGTTTCCTCAGGAGGAGTGGCGTCGTCGACGAGCATGCCGCGGACCGGATCCCATTCTTTGGCCATTTTGTTTCTCCCGACGCACGGTGGCCCGGACGTCGGTGAAAGTCAAATCGTTACTCTTTGCGCAACGCCTGCCTTTCGCGCGCCAAGTACCTCCGCGCGAGTCGCGGCACATTTCGCGAAGCTTTGGAGTGCGGTGGCGACCGAGCCACCGCTTTGGGAGGGAGGGGGACGGTGCGCTCGCGCAGACGCGAGAGCATCACATGCTGCGGGTCGTCACGATTCCACGCCCTCCCAAAGCAGTGGCTCGGTCGCCACCGCACTCCAAAGTGCTTCGCACGAAATGGTTGGACAGAGCCGAGTAGCGCTCCGCCTTCGGTTACACGCCTCAGCTCCGGATGACAATTACACTACGCTCGAATGAACCTCTCCCGGCAGATCGCGTGGCGGTACCTTCGGCGTCCGACGGACCGGCTTGTTTCCGCCGTCGGATTTGTATCGGTCCTCGGATTGGTGATCGGCGTGATGGCGCTGGTGATCTCGATGGCGCTGATGACCGGGTATCGCGGCGACCTGCAGCAAAAACTGCTCGGCGGAAATGCGGAGATCTTCGTCTACTCGGTCGGCGGGCCGATCGAAGACACGGAGCGGCTCGTCGCTGCCGTGCGCCAGACGCCGGGGGTGGCCGAGGCCGCGCCGGTGTTGTTCAAGAGCGCGCTGGTGACGACGGAGCGGAGCTCAACCGGGACGGAGACGATGCTCAAGGGTATCGAGCCGTCGCGGGCGGCGGAATCGCAGATGCTGGCGAAGATCGTCGGTCCGCGCCGCGCGTTCAACACGCCCGAAGGCGAGCGCGGCGTCGCCGTCGGACGCTATCTGGCCACGAAGCTCGGCGTGACGACCGGGCAGTCGATCAGCATCACCGTTCCGGTCGAGGACAGCGGGAGCTTCCTGCCGCGCAGCGCGTCGTTCGTCGTGACGAATGTCTTCGACACCGGCTTCTACGAATTCGACGCGCGCTGGCTCTTCATCGATCTGCATGAAGCAGAGTCGCTGCTGAACGCACCGGGCGCGGCGAACCTGCTGGAAGTGAAGCTCGTCCCGGGCGCGGACCTCGACGCGGTCTCGCGTGAAATCGATGCGCGAACGCAGCATCGCTACGCCGTCAGCGACTGGCGCGACATGAACCGGCAGCTCTTCTCGATGCTGAAAATCCAGCAGCTGGTGCTGTTCATCGTCATCGGCCTGATCGTGTTCGTCTCCACGTTCAACATCGTCTCGACGCTGATCATGACCGTACACGAGAAGCGGAAGGAGATCGGGATCCTGTCGTCGATGGGAGCGGAATCGGGCACGGTCAGCCGCATCTTCGTCTGGTACGGCACGATGGTCGGCCTCCTCGGCACCGCCACCGGCATGCTTCTCGGCGTGGTGATCTGCTGGCTGATCACGCGCTACCACCTGGTGTCGTTCCCCCCGGAGATCGCGCAGGTCTACTTCGTTTCATCGATCCCGTTCGTGACGCGTCCGATCGACTTGACGATCATCGCCGCCTTCTCGCTGGCGGTGTCGTTCGGCGCGACGATTCTGCCGTCGCTACGGGCAGCGAGGTTGAATCCGGTCGAAGCGCTGCGGCACGAGTGAATGTGACAGTAGACGCCGAGCAATGTGGCACAGATACTCTTGTCTGTGCGGCTGGGAGGCTTGCGGCAAACTCGCAAGCTGCGCTGTTTCAAAAGCACAGACAAGAGTGTCTGTGCCACACAAAAAGCATAGACAAGAGTGTCTGTGCCACAATCCCGCCCGATGCCCGCACGCCTCATTCTCGAAGATGGAACCGTGTACGACGGCGAGGCGTTCGGCGCCTCCGCCAACTCGATTGGCGAGGTCGTTTTCAATACTTCGTTGACCGGATACCAGGAGATCGCCACCGATCCTTCGTATCGATTTCAGATCGTGGTGATGACGTATCCGCACATCGGGAACTACGGGATCGAGGCGGCGGTCGCGCAGAACGAGCAGGCGCAGGTGGCGGGATTCGTCGTCCGCGACGCCATCGCCGAGCCATCGAACGCGCAGTCGGAGATGCCGCTGGCCGAGTACTTCACGCGCAACGGCATATCGGCGATTCAGGGCATCGACACGCGCGCGCTGACACGCCGCATCCGCAACCTCGGCGCGATGCGCGGCATGATCACGAGCGAGAGCGAGCGCAGCATCGACTCGATCGTCGACGAAATCCGCCGCGCTCCGTCGATGAGCGGACTCGATCTCGTGCAGCGCGTGACGGCGCTTCGTCCGTACACGTTCGACGAACCGCCGGCCAAGCCGACGAAACGCATCGCGCTCTACGACTTCGGCGTCAAGCGCGACATCCTCCGGCATCTTTCGCAGGAAGGTTGCGACGTCACCGTCTATCCCGCCACCACGCACGCGGACGAAATCCTCGCGCAGCGCTTCGACGGCGTGATGCTTTCGAACGGACCCGGCGATCCCGAGCCGGTGACGTACGCGCAGGAGAACATTCGCCACCTCATCGGCAAGGTCCCGATCTTCGGCATCTGCCTCGGCCACCAGCTCCTCGGCCTCGCCCTCGGCGGCCGCACGTACAAGCTGAAGTTCGGGCATCGCGGCGGCAATCATCCGGTCAAAGATCTGCGCACTGGACGCGTCGAGATCACGGCGCAAAATCACGGCTTCGCGGTCGATCCCGATTCGTTGAACAACGACATCGAACACACGCACATCAATCTGAACGACCAGACGTTGGAAGGTTTTCGCCACAAGAGCGAGCCGGTGCTGGCCGTGCAATATCACCCCGAGGCCGCGCCGGGACCGCATGACTCATTCCATCTGTTCGGCGAGTTTATGAACCTGATCGACGAGTGGAAGTGATGCTCGCGTTTCTCCTCGCATTGCTCTCGGTTTCGGTTCCACCGAAACCGGCCACGTACGTCACGGACAAGCAGGGCGTGCTCGACGCGGCACGCGTTCACGCGCTGAATGAGAAGCTGGCGCAATTCGAGCGCGAAACGTCGAATCAAATCCTCGTCTACGTCGATCGCAGTCTTCCAACGGATTTGACGATTGAGCAGTTCGCGAACGACGCGATGCATCAATGGGGCGTCGGGCAGAAAGGGAAGGACAACGGCGCCGTTCTCTTCCTTTTCACCGGCGACCGCAAGCTGCGCATCGAAGTCGGCTACGGCCTTGAAGGCGTGTTGACCGATGCGAAGTCGAAGGAGATCACGAGCACGATCATCAAGCCGCGGCTCAAGGCCGCGGACTACGACGGCGCGGTGGAGCAGGGCGTCGACAGAATCCTGGCGGTGGTTCGCGGTGAAGGTTTGAAAGGAACGGGTCAGACCGCGCACGAACAAAAGGGAGCGGCGCGCGGCAGCGGGTTCGTGAAGTTCGTCCCGCTGCTGTTCATTCTGTTCATCGGATTCATCGTCCTGATATTGAGGGCGGTGCGGAGGCGCGGGCCGCGAAGCAGCGATGTGACGTCGCCGACGGACCGCGATTCGTCGTCGTGGTCGTCGTTCTCCTCGTCGTCATCGTCCGATTCGATCTCCGACGCTTCCTTTTCATCCTCGGATTCGAGTTTCGACGGAGGCGGCGGCGATTCCGGCGGCGGCGGCGCGAGCGACTCGTGGTGATTTGGTTGGCGGCTATCCGTTCATCCAGGCAGGGCTGATCGTGACCGCAGTCGCGGCGTCGCGGGAGCTGGGCTGGAGACGCGAAATCCATTGGAGCACGTTGGCCATGTCGGCTTCGGCCTCCATGCGCTGACGGGCTTCGTGATCCGCCTCGGCGACCGTGCGCTCCAGTACGGCATTAACCAGCTCGCTCATCTCTCGTCCGCACGTGCAGCAATCGTCGTGCCGGACGGAATCAGTCGAGCGCGATGATGCCGTCGCGCCACAGTTTGTAGAAGATCAGCATCGCGTCCGGCTCGCGGATCGGACTGATTTTGATGAGCGATCCGAGGTCCCACTGGCCGTTGATGCGGGAGAGCATGAAGCCCTCGTTCGGCGTGAAATTCATCTGCGTGATTTCTTCCAACGGTTTGGAGACGCGCGGCACTTTCGAATCGTGCAGCCCCTGCCCGCGCAGATCGGAGAGGATGGCGGCCTCGGCACCTTTGATCGCGTTGCGGACGCGCTGATGATTCGGATCGAGATTCTCGGCCGCTTTCAGCAGCCGCTGCGCTTTCTCGTACTCGCGTCCGCGCAGCGACTGTTGTGCGCGTGCGATGAGCGAGACGATCTCATCGTCTTCGGTGAAGTCCTCGAACGGCGCGGGCTCCTCGTCCGCCCTCGGGGTCGGAAGCACCACGATCGTGGGATCGGTCAGCTTCACGTAGCCTTCACGCGTCAGGTGGTAGACCGCGGAAGCCACGTTGAACGATGACGAGCGGCTCTCCAGCACGAGCTCTGCGAGCGAACGTTTGCCGTCGATCGCGTTGACCACCATGCGCTGCGCATCATCCTCGAGCTCCTCCGGCGGAAGGTCCTTCACGATCGCCGGCACCAGTCCCTCGTGTCCGATGAGCGTGTGGATGCGGTTCCACTCATCGACGCGCCGCGTGCCTTCCATGATCAGACCGGTGACGTCGACTTGCAGGGGGATCATCTCCATCTGCGGCAGCTCGTCGTCGATGAACTGAAAGTCGCCTTCGTTCCAGAGAAAGATGTCGTAGATCTCTTCCTCGGCTTTCAGACGCATCAGCCGCTGCAAATCCTCTTCGGTGATGACGTCGATCATCACCAGAATTTTCCCGAGGAGGATGCGCGACTGTGCCTGCACTTCCATCGCCTTCATCAGCTCCGGCTCGGTGATGTAACCGTGGCTCATGAGGAACTGGCCGAGGTATTCGCGGGGATCGTTGGAGGCGGACGAGATCACGCGGCCATTTCTGAAAAAGATCTTCTTCTCCGTCCCTTTGTTGCGGACGCAGAGCGTGCCGGTTTTCTGCCCGAGGCTAAGCCACTGGAGCAGATCGCCGGGAAACATCGTTTTGAGATTGCCGCTCACGCTCATGATTGGAAGGGTGCGGAAAAAGGGGGTGAATTATACGGGCCGCCGGATTTGCGCCCGCTATCATTGCCTGCAATGGCAGATGAGAAGCTTTTTTTCGATCGGGACGATCTCGACGCGCGAAAGTTCGATGCCGCGAACGACCTCGGCGAGCCGGGGCGATTTCCGTTCACGCGTGGCCCGCAGCGCTCGATGTATCAAGGCAAGTTGTGGACGATGCGCCAGTACGCCGGCTTCTCGACTGCCGCCGAGTCGAACAAGCGCTATCGCTATCTGCTCGAGCGCGGGACGACGGGTCTCTCCGTCGCGTTCGATTTGCCAACGCAGATCGGGATGGATTCGGATGATCCTCGCGCGCGCGGCGAAGTCGGCAACGTCGGCGTGGCCATCGATTCGATCGAGGACATGGAGCTGCTGTTCGACAGCATCCCGCTCGACCGCGTGTCGATTTCGATGACCATCAACGCGCCCGCGTCGATCCTTCTGGCGCTGCTGCTGGTCGTCGCGGAGCGGCGCGGCATCGAATGGACGAAACTCTCCGGCACGATTCAGAACGACATCCTCAAGGAGTACGCGGCGCGCGGGACGTACATTTTTCCGCCGTCGCCGTCGCTGCGCATCGTGACGGACATCTTCGAGTTCTGCGCTAAGGAAGTGCCGCGCTGGAACACGATCTCCGTCTCCGGCTACCACATCCGCGAGGCCGGCTCGACGGCGGTGCAGGAGGTGGCGTTCACGCTCGCGAACGGATTGCAGTATGTACAGGCGGCCGTGGAGCGCGGACTCGACGTCGATGCATTCGCGCCACGGATTTCGTTTTTCTTCAATGCGCACAACGATTTTTTCGAAGAGGTGGCGAAGTTCCGAGCCGCGCGCAAATTGTGGGCGCAGTTGATGCGCGAGCGGTACGCGCCGAAGGATCCGAAGTCGCTGGCATTGCGATTCCACGCGCAGACGGCCGGCTCGACGCTAACGGCGCAGCAGCCTGAAAACAACGTGGTCCGTGTGGCCTACCAGGCGATGGCGGCGGTGCTGGGCGGCTGCCAGTCGCTGCACACGAATTCGCGCGACGAGGCGCTGGCGCTGCCGACCGAGGAGTCGGCCAAGATCGCGCTGCGCACGCAGCAGGTGCTGGCGCACGAGACCGGCGTGCCGCGGTATGCCGATCCGCTGGCGGGTTCGTACGAGATCGAGTCGCTGACGCTCGACATCGAGCGCGAGGCGCGCGCGCTGATCGAGCGCATCGACGCGATGGGCGGTGCGCGCGAGGCGATCGAATCGGGATTCGTACAACACGAGATCGGCGAATCGGCCTACCTGGCGCAGCGTGCGCTGGAGGAGAAACGAGCGATCGTCGTCGGCGTGAATGAGTTCCTCGACGATGGTTCGGCGACGTTGCCGATCATGTCGATTGATGAATCGGTCGAGCGCGAGCAGGTAGAACGCCTTCGATCGTTTCGCGCAAATCGTGTGGCCGACATCGCGCCGATGCTCTCTTCGCTCGACGCCGCCGCGCGTGAGGGACGCAACCTGATGCCGCTGATCGTCGAGTGCGTGCGGCAGGACTGCACGGTTGGCGAGATCGTCTCGAAATTGAAGGAGACGTTCGGCGAGCACAAGGACCAGGGCTTTTGATCCGCAGATGACGCAGATGGGACGCAGTTTCGATAGGATGCAATAGCGTTCATACAAACCGAGTTAGTCAGACCAGACCAATGAGCGAGCAGATCAACATCTACGATGCGAAGACGCAGTTGTCCAAACTCGTGGAACGAGCCGAGGCGGGGGAGGAGATCATCATCGCCCGAGGCGGCCGTCCCGCCGCGAAGCTTGTTCCGTTTCGCTCAAAAGCAGTCAAGCGGAAGCCGGGCCGCATGCGCGGCCGCATCCGTCTTGGCCGCGACTTAGACGCGCCTCTTCCGCCCAATTTGTTCGAAGGCGATTGATGCGCCTCCTGTTGGATACGCACATCCTTCTCTGGTGGGTCATGGGCGACCGGCGGTTGCCAAGGGATGTGGCCACGGTCCTCGCCTCAGCCGAGAGCGATGTGGCCGTGAGCGCCGCGACGATGTGGGAGATCGCCATCAAACGAATGCTTGGCCGCATTGATGTCGATCTCGAAGAGTTGAGGGCATCGATCGCCGCCGACGGATTCAGCGAGCTTCCGTTACGCTTCTCGCATTCTTTGAAGCTGGAGGTCCTCCCACGCCATCACGACGACCCTTTCGATCGCATTCTCATCGCCCAATCGATTGCGGAGGGGAGACGGCTCGTGACGAAAGATGAGGAGATCCTTCGGTATCGCGGAGTGACCGGATTCGATCCGCTCGGTTGAGTTTTAAGTTGATTCTCCGACTACGACCCAACTTCGAATCGGTTTGCTGACGACTCGCCTCCCTGAATCTGCAGGTTCGCGTCAGTGTAGCTCTCTGCGAGTTCTCGTCGCAGCGCACGCATGCGTTCCGCCGCGTGCTTCGTCCGCGGCAGGGACGTTATCCGTCATCACGGCGGCTGGTCTGTCTACGCGCCGCGTGGTTCCGCCGCAACGCCGCGACTACTCCAACCGCACCTTCCCCCGAACCTTCACCTCCAGCGCGTTCATCTCGCCGCTATCCGTTTCGTGGTCGTAGCCGAGGGCGTGGAGGATTCCGTGGAGGATCAGGTAGCGGATCTCCGTGGCCAGCGAGTGCTTCTGCTCCGTGGCCTGGCGGCGGGCTTGGTCGATGGAGATCACGATGTCGCCGAGGGGGCGGCCGGGGGCGTTGGGGTCGGCGTCGGAGTCGTCGGCGGGGAAGGTGAGGACATCTGTCGTCTTATTTTTCTTGCGGAACTTGCGATTGAGGTTGCGCATCGCCTCGTCGTCGACGATGGCGATGGAGACTTCGTGGATATTTTCGTCGATGCGGAGGGCGATCAGGACGCGGCGGACGAATTCGGCGATCTCGCGGCGGCTGAAGCGGGGGACGGCCGGGCCGGTGACTTCGACGTTCGTCAAACGGTGTCCAGTTTCTCGCGCTCTTTGTCGGCGCGGTCGTAGGCCATGACGATGCGCTGCACGACCGGATGGCGGACGACGTCGCGGTCGGAGAAGTCGAAGAACTTGATGCGGTCGATCTCTCCGAGGATCTGGCGGACGACGCGCAGGCCGGACTTGGCTCCGGTGGGAAGGTCGACCTGCGTCACGTCGCCGGTCACGACCGCCTTCGCGCCGAAGCCGAGGCGGGTCAGGAACATCTTCATCTGCTCGGGCGTGGTGTTCTGGGCTTCGTCGAGGATGATGAAGGCATCGTTGAGCGTGCGCCCGCGCATGAACGCGAGCGGCGCGATCTCGATGATGCTGCGCTCCATCAGCTTCTCCACTTTCTCGAAGCCGATGATGTCGTAGAGCGAGTCGTAGAGCGGGCGCAGATAGGGATTGACCTTCTCCGCGATATCGCCGGGGAGAAAGCCGAGGCGCTCGCCCGCTTCGACGGCGGGCCGGCAGAGGACGATGCGCTTCACCGATTTGTCGGCCAGCGCGCCGGCGGCAGCGGCGACCGCGAGGAAGGTCTTGCCCGTTCCGGCGGGGCCGATGCCGAAGGTGATGTCGTTGTCCTGGATCGACTGCAGGTACATCTTCTGGGCGACGTTGCGCGGCGTCACGACGCGGCGCACCGAGGCCTGCACGGCGTCGTCGGTGAAAAAGTCGACGATGCTCGCTTCGGGACGGTCTTGCAGCACGCGCATGCCAGTGTGGATGTCGGAGCGCTTGAGCGGATAACCCTGCTCGATCAGCTCCTGCATCTGCGCCAGCAGCTTCTCCACTGGCGCGACGTTGTCCGGCGCACCGGTGACGAAAATTTCGCCGCCGCGCGAGGAGATCTTGACCTTGAATTCGTCCTCGAGCATGCGCAGGTTTTCGTCGTGATTGCCGAAAAGGGTGTGAGTTCCTTCGTCGTCGAGTGTCAGTTCCATTCAGATCCTTTTATCCGCAGATTACGCAGATGGCCGCAGATTAATACCGCGCCATCTCCGGCTCGATCTCGACAGCCCATCGGTCGATGCCGCCGGCCAGCGACAGCGCGTCGAATCCTTGTTGCGACAGCCACTGGCCGGCCATCATCGAGCGCATTCCGCCGTGACAGTAAAGAACTACCGGCCGGTCGCGAGCGAGATCCGGCAAGCGCTGTGGCAGCGTGTTCATCGGGATCAGCGTCGAGCCACCGATCGAGCAGATGGCGGCTTCGCCTTCTTCGCGGACGTCGATGAGGGACGGCGGATTGTCGCCGGCCAGGAGTTGCTGCAGTTCGGTTGGAGTGATTTCGCGAATGCTCATGATGTGAACAAGGTAATCCAGACTTCGCCGTACTCGGCGCGCCGGAGTGCTTTCAGTTTTTTCGTTTCGATGGTGAACGGCTCGCTGCGGCGTTGATGCTCGATGGCCACGAGCGCATCGTCGTTGAGAATATTGGCAGTGTCGATGGCGGCGAGCAGGTCGTCATAGCGGCCGAACGAGTATGGCGGATCGGCGTAGATGACATCGAAGAACCGGCCGCGCAGACGCGGGATTTCCGCGAAGACATCTCCGCCGATCGCGGTGACCGGCGCATCCCACTCGTCGGCCAGTCGTTTGATCGTGGCCACGCTCTTTCGATCCTGCTCGATTGCAGTGGCCGAGGCCGCGCCGCGCGAGATTGCTTCGAAGGAGAAGACGCCGCTGCCGGCGAAGAGGTCGAGAAAGTGTGCGCCGTCGATGCGCGGGCCGGCGATGTTGAAGAAGGCCATGCGCGCGCGTTCCGAGGTCGGACGCGTCTCGGATGGCGGGACGGGGACGCGGCGTCCGCGCAACGTGCCGGTGGTGACGCGCAGCGTGTTCAGCGGCTGGCCGCTCCCGGCGTTCCGATGAAGTAGTTGTAGAGGTCTTTCACGTCGACGTAAATGATGGTGGGCTGGCTGAGGCAGTGCAGCTCGACAATCTTGTCGCTCACCACGCGCACGACTTTGTAGATCTTCTTGTCGTCGCCGACGAGCTGGTCGCCGACCTTGGGCATGTAGCCGGCCACGCTGTTGGTCACGGCGCGGTCCTGATAGATCGCGCGCAGCAAATCCTGCAGCGGGATGACCTGATCGGAGAGCGTCTTCGGCATGGTCGCCATCGGATCGAACTGCCGTTCCACGAAGTTCTGCTGCCCGTCGTACGCGCGCAGCAGCGAACGGCGCGTGTCGCGCGGTCTGCTCAGCTCAGAATCGTGTACCGAGGCCAGCGCGGTGGGCGAGATCGAATGGAGGTAGTTGTGGAGCGCGTCGTCGGGGATGATGACTTTCTTCCGGATCGTGCCGCCGGCGCCGCGCACTTCCACGACCACCAGGCCGCCTTCGAAGATCGACAGTCGCTGGTAGATGTCTGCCGTGGTCGCGCTGTAATCGACGAGCGGTTTCGGCAGGCGTCCATCGATGCGCTGCGGTCCGACAGCCTGCCTGCTGCCGGCCAGTTCCGGGATGTCGTACTTGGCGAGCTTTTTCCGCTCGCGCTCGGGCAGCGGGATGGCGATCGCGCCGCCGAGGGGCGCGGCTTCGACCTGCGTGATGTCGTGCGTCGGAGTAGGCGGCGGCGTTGGCAGCGGCGATTGGGACTGGGCCGTTGCGAGGAGGAGCACTGCGAGCATTGGGAGGTGCGGCATGCCTTTACGAGTGGCCAGTGGTTAGTGGCCAGTGGTCAGGATGCTAGCGACTTCCGTCTTCCTGACCACTGACCACTGGCCCCTGACCACTGGAATCAAGGTACTTGATCGCCATCTCGCGCGCAAACGTCCTGGCCTCCGTATGCGGGATTTCACCGGTGAAGACGGCCTCGCGCGTCCGCTCCAGCGCCTTGGCAACGTGCGGTCCGAGCGGGACTTCGAGATCGTTGCCGCGTAAGGAGAGTTTGAACGACTGGAACTCCTGAAACCTCACCACGTTTGGCTGCTCTTCAGGTACGGCCGCGGCGACGATGCTCAACATCTCCGGCGAGGCATGTTTGAAGAGGCGGAAGCGATGCCGGTCCGACGTTGTCTCCGAAAGCGCGTCGGTGAAGCGCGGCAATTCGTTCGCGAGCTGGATGACGTTGCGCGCCCGCTTCTGCGAAAAGCCGGAGCCTTCCAGATCGACAGGCGACGCATTGCCGTGCAGCAGCGCGGCCGTGTACATCACCTGCTTGTCGAGGGTCGTCCCGGCCAGCGCTCTCGCGGTTCGTTGCAGGCGCGGCTCGAGATCGCGATCGTACGGACGCTTTTCGAAGAGGACCTCGAGCACGCCGGCAGCGCTTAGTGCGGCAATCGCGTTCGGAGCCGATTCCTCCTCGAACGCGAAAAACAGCTCGCGCCAGATGCGTTCGCGCGCGATCGAGGCCAGCGCGCCTTCGGCTACTGCGCGATCGAGCAGGCGCGCGGTGTCGGCTTCGAGCGAAAAGCCGAGGCGCGTGGCCAGGCGGACAGCGCGAAAGATGCGCGTCGGATCGTCGAGAAAACTCTGATCGTGCAGCACGCGGACGGCCATCGCCGCCAGATCGCGCTCGCCGCCGGCCGGGTCGTGCAGCTCGCCGGTAGTGAGATCGAGCGCCATGGCGTTGATCGAAAAATCGCGGCGGAGAAGATCGTCCTTCAGCCGGCCCGCGGTGACGGTGGGCAGCGCGCCGGGCGAGCGGTAGCGCTCCTTCCGCGCCGTCGCGATATCGATTTCCGGCAGCCCCTCGGCGGTGATTTTGTACGTGAGGAACTGCGGGAACGAGCGCAGGCGGCCGTTGATCTTTTTCGCCACGGCGCGCGCCAGCGTCGATGCGCCGTCTTCGAGCGTCAGGTCGATGTCGACGACGTCGTGCCTGCCGAGGAGGACGTCGCGCACGGGGCCACCGACGAGGAAAGGGCGCAGCTCCTTTTCGGCGGCCACTTCTTTCACCAGATCGAGGCCGCGTTTCTGGGCGTTAGGCAGGTTTTCGAGAGGGATCATTGTTGGACGATGGATTTGTAGAGTTCGATCAGCGCCTTGGCGCGATGCCGCGGCCTGAATTTCGAAGCAGTCTGTTGGGCGGCGTCAATCTTACTTTGACGGAACTCCGTCTTAAACAGGGCGGCTAGTATTGCATGAGTCCACTCATTCGGATCGCCGGGCGGAACGAGCACGCCGGTGCGCCCTTTTTCAAGCCGCTGTACGTTGATGGCGGTGCGCGAGGCGATGACCGCCGTTCCAGCGACGATGGCCTCGGCGACGAAGCCGTCGAAGTCGTTTTCACTCGTGGCCGGATCGACCCACACATCTACGCCGCGTAGATCGTCGGGCGACGGGGCGGTGTCGAAGAGCAGCCAGTCGACGTCGTCGCGGTATCGCTGAATGCGCGCGGCTGTCTGCTCGATGATGTTGCGCAGCTTCGGTCTGGCGAAGGTGCCGACGGTGGGTTTGCCTGTCTGTCGTTTCTCCCCAGCGAAGTAGATTTCATCGACAGCCTCGGGGATGAATGAGTCCGCGGTGTCTTTCAACGGCGTGATGACGCGCTCCGGTTGTGTCGTCCTGCGAAACCGTCGACGTTTTGGACGGACGTTGCTGACATAGGGCAGGTCGAGCTCGATTCGCATCTCTTCCGGCGCATAGAGGTGAATCAAATCCGCGTCGTTCGCTTCGCCGATGCGCGCGTCGTGTTCCGCCGACAGCGACGCGTAATCGATCCGCTGCGATTTGCGCTCGTACTCGGAAGCGCCGGGAAGAAGAAGCTGCGCGATGATCACGATGCGGACCTTATGACAAGACTGTCATCCTGAGCCGCCGCGACTTTTGATGCTTGCGCAACTCGCGGCACATTTCGCGAAGCTTTGGAGTGCGGTGGCGACCGAGCTACCGCTTTGGGAGGGAGGGGGACGGCGATCATCGCGACGACGGAGCCGGCATCACACGCTGCGAGTCGTCACGATTCCACCGCCCTCCCAAAGCGGTGGCCTTGCCACCGCACTCCAAAGTGCTTCGCACGAAAACGGGCGCTTCAGGATGACAGGCTATCCTTCGACGCGCCGCGCCAATGACCCTCATCCTCTATCTCCTCACCGCCGCCGTGCTCCTCGGCATCGTGCACGCGTGCGTCACGCCCATCACCCGCTGGGCGGCGCTGGCGCTGCTGCTGATCCCGCTCGTCTTCACCGGACGCGCGCTGCTCACGGGGCGCGTTTATGCGCCGGTGGAGATGGCGTACATGACGGAGCCGCTGAATTCGTACCAGACTGAAGTCGGCGCGCCGCTGCCGCAGAACGGGACGCTGTCGGACATCACGTTTCAGATGATTCCGTGGCGGCAGGCGTTGCGGCAGGCGGTGATCGAGCGCGAATGGCCGTTGTGGAATCGCTTCGAGGGATGCGGCGACGTGCTGGCAGGCGCGGCGCAGGCGGCGCCGTTCAGTCCCTTCACGCTGATCGCGCTGCTGCTTCCGGTTGCGGCGAGCTTCGGTTACACGGCGTCGATCGCGTTCTTCATCGCCGCGATTGGCGCGTTTCTCCTGGCGCGCGATTTCGAATGCAGTGAGCTGGCCTCGCTCGTTGCGGCGGCGGTCTTCACATTCTCGGCGCCGATGGCGTTGCAGATCCTATGGCCGCTCGGATTTGCGTGGGCGTTTCTGCCGCTGGTGCTCCTGGCGACGCGGCGAGTTGTGGTGGCGCCATCGATCCGATCCGCATCGATTCTGACGGGCGTGCTCGCGCTCGAAGTCCTGGCCGGACATCCGGAGACGTTGCTTCACGTCACGTTCCTCGGCGGAATCTACGGGGTGTACGAACTGCTGCGCCCGGGACGCGCGCGCCGAGGACGGGCGATCGCGTACGCCGCCGCGGCGGGAGTCGTTGCGCTTCTGCTCACTGCGATCGCGTTGCTTCCGTTTCTCGAAGCGAGTCCGCAGACGGGCGAACATTTCGTGCGCACTGAGTTTTTCGCAAAGAGTCCGCTGCGCATTCCGGCTGGACGGCCGTCGGCGGCGCTCATCTCCGACCTTCTTCCGTTCGCGCGGCAATCGTTCCGACACTTCCTGCTCGCGCATGCCGATGCGGGGAGCATCGCGCTGGCTCTGGCGATATTCGCGTTGTGGAGATCGCGCGCACGCGAGCGTTGGTTCTTCGCGGTGCTTGGCGTCATCTGCGTCATGGCGAGCGCCGAGGTGTGGCCGGTCGCGCAGTCTCTTCATCGATTGCCGCTGCTCAAATTAGCGATGAACGATCGACTCGCTTCCGCGGTCCCGCTCTGCCTCGGCATCCTGGCCGCGTTCGCGATCGATGCGCTCTCCGATCGCGCGGGCGTGGTCATGACCGGTCTGCTGATTCTGCTCGCTGCCGGCGCCTCGGGAATGCGGACTGGATCAATCGACGTCCCGCGATTCATCGGCGAGCTCGCGCCGCTGGCGATTGCCGCGGTCATCGTCCTGTTTGTGCGCCAGCGATCGCTCATCGCACCCTCGATGCTCGCGTTGATCCTGCTGCAGCGGACGATCTCGGACGGCGCGCTCATCCCCGCCAACGATCCGCGAATTGCCTTTCCGCCGGTCGCGCTCTTCCGGCCGATGCAGTCGATTCGAGAACCCTTCCGCGTCGTCGCCATCGGGCCGGCGCTTTTTCCGAACACCGCCACGATGTACGGCCTCGAAGATGCGCGCGTGATGACGGCCATGACCCTCGGCGCGATGATCGAAACGTTTCCCGCTTGGTGCCGCCGCGGCGGCTATGGGTTCAATCAGATCGACGACCTCACGCGGCCGATGCTGTCGATGCTGAACATCCGCTTCGCCGTCGTCCGGGAGAACGATCCGATTCCGGACGGCTGGCGCGACGTCATCACGGATCACGGCTCGCGTCTCATCGAGAACACGCATGTTCTTTCGCGCGCGTTCGTTCCACGCAGCGTGCGCATCGGCGTTTCGAACGAGGTTGAGGACATGACCGCGGCGTCCGATTTCGCCGATATCGCCTGGCTCGATGTCGCCGGCGTCGCACACGATGCCGCCAACGGACCTGGGACGGTGACCATCCGCCGCCGCAAACTCGGCTTTCACATCGATGCGGCGATGGAGCATGACGGCTTCGTGGTCATCTCCGAGGAGGCGTGGAAAGGTTGGCGCGCGTATGTCGATGGGCGTCCCGCGAAGATCGTTCGCGCGAACCACGCCTTCCTCGGCGTCTTCGTTCCGGCGGGCAAGCACACGATCCGCCTGACGTATCTGCCGCAGTCCTTCGTCGTCGGACGCGCGATCACATTCGGAACGCTGGCGATGATCGCGCTCGCGATCGCGATGTGGATTGCGATGAAACGGCGCGCAGCGGCGTCGGTGCGCGCGCGGAGGCGCGCGTGACAACCTAGCCCCGCGCTTTGCGCGGGGTACGCGCGTGCGTGAGAGGTTCGCGGCCGCGGAGGCGGCCGCAACAAGGTGCTCGCGGTCGTGCGATTTCGCGCAGGAATGTAGTGGCCGCCTCCGCGGCCACGGATCAACCGCCGACCTTTTAACCCCGCGCCGAGCGCGGGGCTGCATTGTGAAGCGCGCCTCCGCGCGCGACGGTGCAATCGCTGCGCGAATTGGCGGAGAGCTTGCCGCTCCTTGCTGCCACGGCGCTTAGAACGCCTGCCCGCTTGAAAAGGCGACCAGCCAACCCTTCCGGCCGAGAGGATCGCGATTCAGGGCATACGCGAGATCGACGCGCAACAGGTTCTTCGGCGTTCGAGGGAGGCCCATGCGCAGGCCGATGCCAACGTCGCTTTTTATGTGCATCAGGTTTGTGAAGCCGCCACTGGTGGCGTTGCCGGCGTCTGCGAAGACCACGATGCCGGGCGAGGCCAGTTGCAGGATTTCGCGGCCGAGGTAGAGGCGCTCCTCTACATTTAGAACGATCGCTCGGCTGCCCGAGAATGCGTGCGCGCGGTAACCGCGAAGGCCGGTCAAACCGTCGGCGAAGAACTGCTGCTCGCCGTCCATGCGCCAGCCGCTGCTCATCGACAGGCGGCTGAGGAAGGTTGTCGGATGCGACGCTCGTCCGCCGCGGCGGACGTAGAGCACGGACGTGCCGGCGAGCGTGTTCCGCGGTCCGCCGTCCAGCCGCGACGACAGCGCAACGGCCGGCATGATGAAGCCGTTGCCGAGCCACTTGCCGTCGCCCGCCGCAACGCGGAAGTACGACGTAGTCCGGTCCACGCCGAGCGTCCGCGGCGAGATCGCTCCTTCGATCGAATATTGCCGGCCGAGGTTGAAGTCCTCGTAGCGAATGTCCTTGTTGACGAAGTTGAGTTTGACGAAATCGTTAGTCGAGCTGTCGTACCGGACGAAGACGTAGCGGAACTCCCGATTCGTGGGGAGCGTTTGTGCCACGCCGCGATTCATTATGGCGAACGAGTCATCGACGGCGCGAACGCCGGCGGTGAGGCGATGCGCACTGACGTCGTTGGGATCGAGAGCGACTCCGAAACTCGCGGCGATCTCGCGATGCTGCTGCCGGAACCGTTCGGTCTCGACGCCGCCGCCGTAAAGATGATCGAACTGGCGGAAGCCGGTGAAGGAAGCGTCCGTCGCCCACGGCGTGGCGAAGGAATAGAACGGCCGCGTGACCTGAAAGCGGTGATCGTAGCCGTCGGAGTTCACGCCGTAGCCGAAGTTGGCCTTCCAGTAGGGCGCGAAGAAGGCCGGATCGGTGTAGCCGATGCCGACGCGGGAACGGTCGACGCCGTGCTGCCATCCGAGCTCGAGATCTTTGCCGAGTCCGAGGAGGTTCGTCTCGGCGAGCGTCGCGCCGACGGTGCTCTTGCCGCCTTTGCTGCCGGCCTGCGTCTCGGGCGCAATCGACCAGGAGTCCTGCGTGGTCACCGTAACGTCGACGACGCCGTCGTGCGGCTGGGACGGGACGACGGAGGCCGACTTGAGAAAGCCGAGCGCGCGAAGATTGCGCTCGGTCTCGGCCAGGCGCGACGGACTGTACGGGTCGCCTTCGCGGAAGAGGAGAAACTTCTCGATGACGGACTTGCGCGTCTCGATGTGCAGTCTGTCGGCGAGTTTGTAAAGCGGTCCGTGGCCGGCTTCAGCGTCCGAGTAAACATCCAGCGGATGGATGATGATTTTGCCGATACGGAGGGGCGGCTCCGTTTGCGCGCTGAGCGCGGCGGCGACTGCGAACCCGAGGAGCGCGAGAAGGACGGATTTCACCGGATGCGGATTGAGAGTAGCAGATCGGGCGAGTGGGAAAGGGGAACGGTTCACGCGGAGTGCGCGGAGAGGCGGAGAAAAGCAGACCTTCATTTGCTATCCTGCGCGTCACACCAATCCCGGAGGAAATCCCTTGGACAGTTACAGAGGCGGCTGGATCGAAATCATCGCCGGAGGCATGTTCTCCGGAAAATCGGAGGAGTTGATCAGGCGCCTGCGCCGGGCCGTGATCGCGCGGCAGCGTGTGCAGGTGTTCAAGCCGCTCATCGACGACCGCTACAGCACCGAAGACATCGTGTCGCGCGACGACCGCCGGCTGAAGGCGCAGGCGGCAGCCACGAGCGCGGAGCTTCTGACGCGCGTCGAGATCGGGATGCAGGTGGTGGGAATCGACGAGATCCAGTTCTTCGACGCGGGCATCGTCGACGTCTGTATGCAGTTGGCCGATGCCGGCATCCGCGTGATCGCCGCGGGCCTCGATCAGGATTACATGCGCCGGCCGTTCGGTCCGATGCCGGCGTTGCTGGCGGTGGCTGAAGACGTGTCGAAGATGCACGCGGTGTGCGTCCGCTGCCGCGGCGCCGCGCACTACTCGCAGCGCGTCTCGGGCGGCAATGCACAGGTGGAAGTGGGCGATTCGTCGTACGAGGCGCGCTGCCGCGCGTGCTACGAGTTGTACAAATCCGCCCCCGTCGAGGAGCCGGCGGTGCAGCTCACGATCACCGCCTCGGCCTAGCTCGCGGCCTGACATTTGTTGTCAGTGACGGGGGCACTAGAATGACCTTCGCGCTCGATCGCGGGGACCCCTCAATCCTGTAAGCTGCGCATTCTCAGCGCGATAGGTCTGCGAAACGGACTGGTATCGCGCTTGCCGTATACTCTCTGGCTCCCCGCAAAAAAAGAGAGGCTGGCGTGATACGAAGACAGAAGGGCTTCACCCTGCTGGAATTGCTTGTGGTCGTAGCGATCATCGGCGTCATCGCCGCGATTGCCATTCCGAACCTGCTCGTGGCGATCCAGCGCGCGAAGCAGCGCCGGACGATGGTCGACATCCGCAACATGGCCACGGCCTGGGAAGCGCGGAATAGCGATGCGGGCCGCTACAACGCCGCGGGTCAGGCGAATGGCGTGGAGGGTGCCGACCAGCGGATCACGGCCGCGAATCTCGAGATGATCCTCACGCCGACATATATCCGGACGGTGCAGGAGTTTGACGCATGGGGGACTCCGTTCCAGGCGTACGCGGATCAGCCGTTTGGCAGCGCCACGAAGAAAGCCTCGATTTACGCGATCATTTCGGGAGGGAAAGACGGGATCATCGAGGCCGATCCGACCACGGGCCCATTCACGAATTTCGATTGCGACATCGTCTACAGTAACGGCGTGTTTCTTTCCTACCCGGACGGCCTGACGTTAAACAAATAGGCGCGCACGATCGTCAAAAACGGCCGCATGCACTCGCTCCGGACGCTCGGCATCCTGGCACTTTTCTTCTGCCTGCTGGCGCCCATCCAGTGCCGCCGCGCGGCTGCCGGTTCCGGCGATCCCGTTGAACGCGAAGCCGAGGACGCGCTGGTTTCATACCTGCGCATCGACACGTCCAATCCGCCCGGCAACGAAACCTCCGGCGCGCGTTTTCTGCAGCAGCTTCTGATCAAGGACGGCATCGACGCGCAACTGATCGGCTCCGATCCGAAACGGCAATCGGTCTATGCGCGCCTCGTCTCCGGATCGAACGAGAAGGCGCTGGTGCTGCTCCATCACATCGATGTCGTCCCCGCCATAGCAACTGAATGGACCAAGCCGCCGTTCTCCGGACTTCGCTCGAACGGCTACATCTGGGGACGCGGCGCGCTCGACATCAAGTCCCTCGGCATCGCGGAGCTGATGGCGTTCGTCGATCTGAAGCGGCGTCACGTGCCGCTGCGGCGCGACGTCATCTACCTGGCCGTGGCGGATGAGGAGTTGGGCGGCGTCAACGGCTGCCGCGCGATTCTCGAGCAGCATCCCGAGCTTTTCGCAAACGCCGGCTTCGTGCTTAACGAAGGCGGCTATAACGAGACCATCGTCGATTACGTTTCGTTCTGGGGCATCGAGGTGCAGGCCAAGGTGCCGCTCTGGCTTCGCATCACGATGAAAGGGAGCGCGGGCCACGCGGCCTCGCCGCCGGATGACGGCGGGACGCTCGCCCAACTCGTTCGCTCGCTCGATGCCATCAGCCGCATTCCGAGGCCGTATCGCCTGACCCCGGCCGTGGCGCGCTCGTTTCGCGAAGCGGGGAAAGCGCGGCACGACGAACGCGGCGAAGTGTTGCGCGGGATCGCCGAGCCGCTGGACGTCGCGCGGATCGAGCGCGTCCTCTCGCCCGGCTATCGCGCGCTGCTGCACGACACGATCGCCATCACGCACGTCGACGGCGGGAGCTCGATCAACGTCCTGCCGGCGAAGGCGTCGGCCGATGTCGACATCCGTTTGCTGCCCGACGAGACGACGGATGCGATGACGGCGAAGGTGAAAGAGACGCTGCCGCATGGCGGCGAGCTGCAGGTGCTGCTCGCGGGTCAGCCGGTTCCGGAGAGTTCGAGCGATACGGAGCTGTTCCGCGTGTTGTCGTCATCGTTCCGGAAGGCCGAAGCCGGTTCCGTCGTCGGTGCGGTGGTCGGCGCCGGGACGTCGGACAGCCGCTACTTTCGCGCGCACGGCATCGTGGCGTACGGTATCGCGCCGTTCAAGGTGAACTACTACGACGCGGACACCGTGCACGCGAACGACGAGCGCATTCGTGCGAGGTTCTTCGCCGAGGGCGTGCGAATGATGAGGACGATCGTGACGCGTTTTTGCGCAGCCGGAGGATCGGGCGCTCGATGAAGCAGCGCTGGGCGTTTGCGGCGATCGCGATCTGTGTTCTTGCCGTCTTCGCGCCGGCGCTGATTCGGAACGAAGTCTTCTCGCTCCGCGATCACAGCGATTACTTCCAGCCGCTTCACTGGTTCACCGCGAATGAGCTGCAGTACGGACGCCTGCCGCTGTGGAACGCGTACAACGCATCGGGCGAGCCATGGCTTGCCAATCCGCAGACAGGCGTTTTCTATCCGCCGGCCTGGTTGTTCGTCGTTCTTCCGTTCGCGCGTGCGTACGTCATCTATCTCGCGCTACACGTCATGCTCCTGGGAAGCGGCGCCTATCTGTTGTTCGCGCGTCTCACGCGGCCGGGCGGCGGCGCGCTCGTGGCGGCGCTGGCACTGACGTTTTGCGGACCGGTCATGTCGCTCCTCGACGTCTCGAACAATCTGACCACGTTCGCGTGGGTGCCGCTCATCGTCTGGTGCGTGCTCAGCGAAGTCTCCGCGATGACCTGCGGCGCGGTCATGGCGCTTTCGTTTCTTGCGGGCGAGCCTTTCTTCGCATCGATCGGGGCGCTGCTCTTCATCGTCATCAGGCGGCGCGGATGGATGGACAAGCTCGAAGCCGCGGCGATGGCATTCGCGCTATCCGCCGTGCAGCTCTTCCCGTTCCTGAGCTGGATCGCGAGCAGCGATCGTACGCGCGGCGGCATGACCAGTGCGCAAATTCTCCTCGCCTCGATGCCGCTGCGCGACTGGCTGCGGCTCGCCATTCCGCCGAAGGATTCGGGTCTGTTCGATCGCACGATGGGGCAGGAGTTTCTTCCGATTCTCTACATCGGCCTGTTGACAGTCGTTCTCGCGATCATCGGCATTTTCGCCGCGCGCCGCCGCGCCGCCGGATGGACCGCGCTCATTCTTCTGTCGGCGGTGGTGGCGGCAGGCAGTCACGTTTCCTTGATTGGCGACGTGGTCGCTAAATTGCCGCTGACGATCTTCCGGTATCCCGCGCGCGTGGTGCCGTTCGCGGTCCTCGGCATCTGCGCGCTGGCCGCGTTCGGTTGCAATCGCGCCATCCGCAGCGAGCCAATCAAACTTCTCCTCGCGCTGCTGACGTTCGTCGATCTCGCGGTGCGCATCCAACCGCTGCTGGCAACGGAGCCGTTCAATCCTCGCCGCGTTCCGTATCCGGCAGCGATCGGACGCGATTCGAAGATGATCCGCGTCGACATGCCGAACAGCCGCGACCGCGACGGCTGGATCCTCGGCTATCTCAACCTGTACCAGCGGCGGTTCGACACCGCGACGGCATCGCCCGTGATTGCGCAACGCTACGAGGACGTGCTCCGGCCCGCCACGGTTCACGGCGACCTTCCGGCGCTGAATGCCGTCTCCGCCGGCTACATCCTTGCGCCGCGCGCGCTCGCCGCATTTCAACCATTGGCGGCGAGACCGGGCGTCGTCGTTCATCGCAACGTGCATGCGATGCCGCTCGCATATTTTCAGGATGCCAGTCATCGAATCGCCGCTGTGAAGACTCTGGCATTCACGCCGTCGTCGGTATTCATCGATATCGATGCGCCGTCGGCGGGAGATGTGATCGTCACGCAACAGATGAGCAGTGGATGGCGCGTTGAAGTCGACGGAGCGCGCGCCGTTGCGCATGAATCGGCGTTGTTCCGCACGGTCTCGATCGGTGCGGGACATCACGCGGTGAAGTGGATCTATCGTCCGGCATCGCTTCTTGCGGGTGCGATTTTGACGATGATCGCGCTCGCGCGCTTGCTTCTTTCGCGCATGTTTGTCAAGCGTGCGGCGTGAGAAAATTTTCTTTGCATGTCCCTCAGAATTGCGTAGCAACTTTCGCGAAGGAGGGGTGTAGAATCCCGCTCTTCCAACGACGGTCAGGGGCAAATTCAATGCTAAGTATCGATGATCGTTTGAACCAGATCATTCGTGAATTAATTGGTAGTGGCATCACTCTCGAGCAGGCCGTGGAGGCCTTCGAGGGCAAGTACATCGTGGCGGCCATGTCGGCCAGCCGCGGCAATGTGACGCAGGCGTCGAAGGCGCTGGGCGTGCATCGCAACACACTTCACAACAAGCTTCGCTCGCAGACGATGCTCAACGGATTCGCGGATTCGATCCGCCCCGTACGCCGCCGCCTGTCCGCGCATAGTGCGCGCGCGCCGAAATCGTCGAACGGCAAGACGACGCGCACGCGTTAACCAGGGAACCATTGCCTCAATCGCTCTCGCTTCCAGGTTCCGCCGGTCTCCGACAATCGATTACCGATCTCCTACGCCGCCGCGGCAGCCGGATGCTTCCGATCAAAGAGATCTGGGAGCGTCTCGAAGGCGTCGACGCCACGCGCGAGCAGGTCGAGCGCGCCGTCGATGAGCTGGAGCAGGACGGCATCGTCGTCGCCGTCCGCGGCAAGCGCTACTCGCTGCTCGAGTTCACGCCGTATCACGCCGGACAGATTCGCGTGCATCCCGACGGATACGGCACCGTGTTCGGCGGCGGCGGCGAAGAGCCCGACGTCTTCATCGACCGCCGTTCGATGAAGGGTGCGATGAATGGTGATCTGGTCATCGTCCGTGTCGACAAGCACGCGCCGAAGTACCACACCATCCGCCAGCGCAAACTCATCATCGGCGAAGTGTCGAAAGTCCTGCGCCGCGCGCACCACACTGTGGCGGGCCGTTTTCACGCCGATCCCGATCAGCCGTACGTCACGCCGTTCGACACGCGCCTCGATCACGACATCGTCATCGATCACGACGGCACGATGGACGCGCGCGATCAGGAGATGGTCAACGTGGAGATCGATCGCTATCCCGACCGCACCAGCCACATCGCCCGCGGCCGCGTCGTCGAAGTCCTCGGCATGATCGGCGAGCCCGGCGTCGACATCGAACTGGTCATCCGCAAGTTCCACATCCCGCATCTGTTTCCGCCGGAAGTGCTCGCTGCCGCCGATGCGGTTCCCGACGAAGTGAAGCCGGAAGAGGTCGCCAAACGCGTCGATTTGCGCGAGCACAACATCGTGACCATCGACGGCGAGACCGCGAAAGATTTCGACGACGCCGTCGAAGTACAGCAACTCGCCAACGGCAACTACCTCCTCGGCGTACACATCGCCGACGTCTCGCATTACGTCACCGAGGGGACCGCGCTCGATGAGGAAGCATTCGAGCGCGGGACGTCGGTCTATTTCCCCGGACGCGCCGTGCCGATGCTGCCGGAGCGTTTGTCGAATGGCATTTGCTCGTTGAACCCTCGCGTGGAGCGGCTCACGTTTTCGGTCGACATCGAGATCGACCGCAAAGGCCGTTTCGTCAACCGCAAGGTCTACCGCTCCGTCATCCGCACGAAAGAACGGATGACCTACACGATCGTGAACGCCTTCCTCGTCAACGAAGGCGTCGCGCAGCCGAGCGGTCCGCCGCCGCATGGCGTGGTCGTGCCGCAGGCAGGGGAACTTCGTCAGCGCTACGGCTACCTGCTCGCCGACTTCACGCGGATGCACGAGCTGTACGACATCCTGCGCAAGCGCCGCGAAGCGCGCGGCTCGATCGATTTCGATTTACCCGAGGCCGAGGTCATTCTCGACGCCGCGGGAGTCATCGATGCGATCAAACCGACCGAGCGCAACGTCGCGCATCGCATCATCGAAGAGTTCATGCTCGCGGCGAACGAAGTCGTGGCCTCGGAGCTCGTCTTCGCCAATCAGCCCGGCATCTACCGCGTTCACCAGCAGCCCGACCCGCAGAAGCTGCAGGACCTTCGCGAGATCCTCAAAGAATTCAAACTCACGATGCGCGGCGATCTGGAAGACATGCGTCCCGGCGAGTTGCAGCGCGTGCTGAAGTCGGTCGAGGGGACGCCGGAGGAACGCTTTCTCACGAACATTGTTTTGCGTTCGATGAAGCGCGCGTTTTACTCCGAGGAGAACATCGGGCACTTCGCGCTGGCGATTGCGAACTACGCGCATTTCACCTCGCCGATCCGTCGCTATCCCGACCTCATCGTCCACCGCCGCCTCGGCGAGTTGACCGCGAACGGTCCGCTGTACGGCGAGAGGCTCGCCGAGGTCGAACGCGCCCATCCGCTGTACGCCGCGCAGTCGAGCGATCGCGAACGCCGCGCCGACGAAGCGTCGCGCGAAGTGCTGGAGTGGAAAAAAGTCATCTTCATGCGCGACAAGGTCGGCGACAAGTTCACCGGCACGGTCACCGGCGTGGCGTCGTTCGGCCTCTTCGTCGAGCTCGACGAAATCTTCGTACAGGGGATGGTGCCGGTAGCGACGATCGGCGGCGATTTCTGGGTGTTCCGCGAGCGCGAGCACCGGCTGCGCGGCGAGTCGACCGGCCGCGAGATGCGCCTCGGCGACAAAGTTACGATCGAAGTGAAATCGATCGACGAAGACCGCCATCAGCTCGAGTTTCGTCTGCTCGAGATCGGTGGATCGCCGATTGCACTGCGCGAACGGTAGAACATGCCCGAACGAAACGACTTAGCCAAACTGATCACCGCTCTCGTCGACCAGCGCGTCGCCCTCGAAACGAAATTGCAGAACGAACCAGGCGAGATCTCGGAGTCGCGGGCGCGGCAGTACGGCGATGAGTACAGCTCGTTGCAGCGCAAGCTGGCCGGTCTGTTCAAACAGAGTAATGATGAGACGCAACGCATCACGCTCATGCTCGAGTTGATGCGCATCCTCGAAAACCGCCTCGTCTATCTGCACAACTTCATCGTCGACACAACCTCGGACAATCGCATCCTGGCCCAGCTCGTCACGCAGTTCATCGAGCAGCTCGGATCGCAGCGCAGCACCGTCCTTACGAATCTCGAAGCGACGTACTACCGCGCCGTGGCCACGCTCTACGCCGGCGACGTCGCTGGCGCGCGCGACGGTTTCTCCGAAGCGTGCGCATCGGAGGAATCGGACGAGGCCAACGACATCAAGTACAAGTCGTACGTCATCCTCGGCCATCTCTCGCACGAGGCGCACGACTACGCGAAGGCGAAGGAGCTGCACGAACAGTCGCTCCGCTACTCGCAGAACAACAACGTGACCGCGCAGGCGCTGGCGCTGAAGGCGCTGAATTCATACGCCCTCGGCGACCGCGACGACGCACTGCATCTGTTCAAGGAGTCGCTGCAGCTCTTTGATGCGAATCAGCCGTTCTTCAATTCGTACTTTTTCCGCAACGCGCTACTGTTTTGCGGCGCCATCCACTTCGATGCCCGCGATTACAAGAGCGCCGCCCCGTACTACCGCCAGGTGCTGGAAAACGTCGAACAGAATTCCTACGACTACTTCGACGCCCTCACGCACCTCGGCCGCATCGCCTACGCCCAGCAGCAGTACGACGACGCCGCATCCGCATTCGAAAAAGCCGCGCAATCGCAGAAGCTCAGCGAAAACGAATACATCATCGACACTTGGTTCTGGATCGCCCGCACCCACCTCAAACGCAACGACAGCGGCAGCGCCAAGCCGTACCTGGAGAAGATCGCCGCGACGGACGTCAAGTACGAGAAGAAGGCGCAGGCAGTCGAACTGCTGCAGAAGATTGCGTAGCCGATTTCACCACAGAGACACAGAGGACACAGAGGATTGCAAATTCCGTAGCTTCATCAGGCCAAACGTCATCTGTGTTGCGTGACGCGAAAATCATCGCTATGCCACAATAGCCGTCAGGAGGATTTATCAATGTCAAGATTGTTCGCAGTTACTGTGGAAGGCGGCACGCTCGATCCCGAAGATGTATTCGCCGCTCAGGATGTCGACTCTCTCGCGGGGCGAGCGGCTCTTCACGACCAGATCGACCAGGCGCTCGACGCCAATGTCACAAAGGTCTCCGCGACCCTTTCCGAGTAAATCTGTCGTTCACGCCGAGAGGAGGTAACGCCGCACCATGTTCGGAGTTGCCCTCTCGGCGATCTCGCTCTCGGCGATGATCTCGCTCCTCTAGCGGCTGGCCCATTCACGGCGACCGTCGATGTAACGCTGCCATCATTGACGGCATCTGCTACCGGGACCGAGACATTCTCGGGATCGACATCCGTGACGCTGACGTCGTTGTCGGCCGTGGGTACGGCTTCTGAAATAGTGTCCTCTGTGTCTCTGTGGTTCAATGAAACCGCGTCACGATGAAGGCGATGTCGTCGCGGAACTCGTCGGTGGCGGCGAAGGTGGAGACGTCCTCGAAGATCTGGTCGTAGACGGTCGTCAGGTCGGCGTCGCGGGCGTCGTCCATGAGGGCGACGATGCGGTCGAGCGAGTAGAACTCGCCGGCGGCGTTGCGGCGATCGGTTAGTCCATCCGTGTAGACGAAGAGCAGGTCGCCGGGCGCGACTTGGAGGCGGTGCTCATCGAAGACCATCGACGGCATCGCGCCGAGGAGATGGCTGGGGGCTTCGTGGACGACGGTTTTTCCGTTGGTTTTCTGCAACAGCAGGAACGGCGGATGGGCGGCGTTCGAATAGACGAGATTTCCGGCGTTGTCGATGCGGAAGAGTTGCGCGGTGGCGAACTGCGTCGGCAGTGAAACGCTGAAGAGGAAATCGTTCAGGCTGGCCATGAACGACGACAGCGACGTGCGCGAATCGGATTCCGTGTGGATGTAGCTCTTCAGCAGCGCCACGAGAATCGACGCCGGCAGCCCGTGGCCGGAGACGTCGGCCACGAAGAGGTACATCAGCTCGTCCTGCAGGAAGTAGTCGTAGAAATCGCCGGAGAGCGTTGCACTCGGGATGTACGCCGAGCGGATTTCGATGCGCGGTCCGCGGAAGAATCCGTTCGGGACCAGCGCTTCCTGCACGCGCCGCGCGATCTGCAGGTCGCGCGTGATCTGCTGATTCAGCTTGCGCAACTCGTCCTGATACCGCTTCACGCGCAGCAGCGCGCGCAGGCGGGCCAGGAGGATTTCGGTGTCGGAGCCTTTCGTCACGAAATCGTCGGCGCCCGCTTCGAGGCCTTCGACGACGGTCTGCGCGGCATCGGCGCCGGTCAGCATCAGGACGGGAATCGTATGCAGGACCGGATCGGCTTTGATGCGCCGCGTGACCTCCAGTCCATCCATCACCGGCATCCGGTAATCGACGATGAAGGCGGCCGGGGTGATGGCCTGCGCCAGCGCCAGACCTTCCTCACCCGAGGTCGCGGCGGAAACGTCGAAACCGCGCCGCTCGAGAAAGCGCTTCGTCACCTGGAGATCGTTCGCGCTGTCGTCGATGAGAACGATGCGCTCGCGGGTGGGGGTGAGGTCGGGCACGGGGCCGAAATTGTACCGTTGCGCGGCGTGCAAAGTTACAACCGCGTCACGCCCGGTTACGGCTGCTAACCTTTGCCCTACCTCGTCGTCTTAGCGTGTGTGAGACGAACGGCGGCGCTCCTCCTCATACTCCTTTCGGTGACGGCCTGTCAGCTTCCCGAGAACTCCAAGCGCGTCGTAAGCCGGGCGGTTTTAACGTTCGTTCTCGAGTCCGCGATCGATCTGCAGGGCCGGACGGTGCTCACCCAAAGCAGCACTCGTCCGGTTCTGCAGTCGACGTCCCCGAAAAAGCCGGCGACGACAACATGCTCGCGTCAGAAGCCGGTGGCGCCGAAAACGCGCGTTCTGATCGCGCGCTGCCCGATTCCGAACCCTACCCCGCGCCCATTCCCGACATCTTGAAGACGATCGGGATGATCACGAAGAGCTGTACGGCGTCGAAAATACCGTGCGCGATGATGCCCGGGATCAAGTTCTTCGTCCGATAAAACGTGAAGCCGATCACGAGCGAGATCAGCGTCACGCCGATCAGCAGGAACGGCTGCCCGAGGCCGGAGTGGGCGAGCGCGAAGAGGATGGTCGAGGCGATGAGACCGATCCGCTTCTGAAGCCAGCCGCGGAAGAACGCCTCCTCGATCGTCATCGCCGACAGCACGATCACGCACTTTTTCCACAGCGGCAGAGCGGCCATCCAGCCGATCATCGGCGACGGCTGCGGGTTCTTCGGCATCAGTCCCGATGCCACCAGGATCAAACCGATCATCAGCGCGATCGAGATGGTGAAAATCCAGCCGCCGACGCCGACCGCGAATCCGGTCAGGACCGCCTCGCCGTTGCCGCGGCGCGGGATGTTCAGGAACTCGCCGAGCGGAGGCCGCTTCGTAAGCAGCCACCAGCCGAGGAGGAAGATGAAGAGGATCGCGTGCAGACCGAAGAGCGCGTAGAACGGGACGCGCGCCAGCTCCTTCGCCGTCGGGATTCGCAGCGACGAACCGGTGACCAGAACGACCAGTCCGAACATCAGGATGCCGAGCCAGAGATAGGCGATGACTTTGATTGTTGGCGATGAAAAATGATCGACGGAGAGCAGTCGATATTTTTCGTTCATCACGATCATCGCAACGTAGACGAGCGTGATGAAGATGAGGGGGAAGACGTAGTGGTGCATCGGCGCGCGAAGTCTAAGGGACTTCACCACAAAGGCACAAAGGACACAAAGGAATCCCTCTTTGTGTCCTTTGTGTCTTTGTGGTTCAAAGGGGTTTTATCGCCAAGAGGATCCCGTCGAGTTCCTCAGCGGAATCAAAAAAATGATCGGGGTTTTCCGCGCGTAACTTCGACGCCGGGGTCTTTCCCGAGGCGATGGCGATCGTCGTCGCGCCGTGGGGGACGCCGCAGCGGACGTCGTAGATCGAGTCGCCGATGATGACGACGTCCGAGCCGCGGAAGGCGATGTCAGTGATCGTCGCCGCGCGTTCGACGGCGATCGGCGGCAGCTCCTCGCGGCGCGGCGAGTCGCTGCCGAAGGCGCCGAACGGGAAGTAGCCGTTGAGCGCGATCGCGCCGAGTTTCAGCCGCGCGCCCGGTTCGATATTGCCGGTGAGCAATGCGAGCGTCAGACGCTCATCGGCGCGAATGGCGTCGAGCAACGCGCCGATGCCCGGCAGCGCGCGCACGCGTCCCGGCGCATTGCGCGCGAGGCCGGCGAGGTAGTGATCCCAGAGAGCGGGGAGGCGCGACTCGATGTCCGCGTCGTCCCAACCCGCATCGCGCAGAATCATCCCAGCGATCTGTGGATCGGTGCGTCCGGAGAAATCGTAGCGGCGGACGTCGCCGCGAAATCCGTAGACCTCCGCAAGCGCTTCGGCGAACGCCTCGCGGGCCGCGCCATCGTCGGTGATGAGCGTTCCGTCGATGTCGAAAAGGACCAGGCGGTGTGGCGTCGGCGGCATGGGGGCGACAGGGTACACTTCGCCGCCGGTCATGAAGAAAACGTCTCTCGCGGTCCTCTTTCTAACCGTTTTCATCGATCTGATCGGCTTCGGGATGGTCATCCCGTTCCTCTCGTTTTACGCGCGTGAATACGGCGCCAGTGGCACGACGGTTGGGATGGTGGTCGGCATCTACTCGATCATGCAGTTCTTCTTCGCGCCGGTGTGGGGACGGATGTCCGACCGCATCGGGCGGCGTCCGGTGATCCTGATCAGCCTCACGGCGAGCTGCGCCGGATATTTTCTTTTCGCCTTCTCGCGCAGCCTCACGATTCTGTTTCTGTCGCGGATCGTGGCCGGCGCGGGCGGCGCGAACATCGGCACGGCGCAGGCCTACATCGCCGACAAAACCACGCCGGAGAATCGCGCCCGAGGGATGGGGATCATTGGGGCAGCGTTCGGGATGGGATTCATCCTCGGACCGCCGCTCAGCGGAATCCTTTCGCACCTCGGCACGAAGCACGGGATGGCCGGCAATCTTCTGCCAGGTGTCGCGGCCGGATCGCTGTCGCTCATCGCGCTGCTGATCGCTTTCTTTGTCCTCGGCGAATCGAAAGCGCCCGACCTGCAGCCGCGTAGCGGAATCCCGCCGCAGTTCGACAAACGCGTCTGGCACGAGGTAGCGACGCACGGCTTGCTGTTCGCCGTCATCGCCACGCTGTTCATCACGCTGCTGGCAGTATCGGGGATGGAGACGAGCGTCACGTTGCACGCGCGCGACCGCTTCCATTTCACGCAGCTCGATCTGGCCTGGTTCTTTCTCTTCATGGGACTGATCGTGGCCGCGATTCAGGGCGGCTTGATCGGACGACTGGCCAAACGGTTCGGCGAGAAGGCGCTGGTCGCTGTCGGCGCGGCATCGTTCACGATCGGACTGGCGCTCGTTCCACTGGTCTGGCGCGTGCCGATGCTGTACGTGGTCGCCTTCTTCATCGCCATCGGCCAGGGATTGTCGTATCCGTCGCTGACGTCGCTGGTGACGAAGGCCTCGCCGCCGAGCGAGCACGGAAGCATGCTCGGTCTGGCCTCGGGCATCGGATCGCTGGCGCGATTTCTCGGCCCGATCTGGTGCGGATTTCTCTACGACCTCGCACAGGCTCGCGGCGCGTTTTACGGCAGCGCCGTGCTGACCGCGATCGCGTTCCTCATCGCGCTGCGGATGCGCAAGCAGCCGCTGCTCGCCGAATCGGCAGGATAAAATCCGGCGCATGTCGATCCTGAAAGTGGCCCGCCTCGGCCATCCCGTCCTCCGCATGAAAGCTTCCGCCGTCGAAGCCGCCGACATCAAAGCGGGCAAGTTCCGCGCGCTGATCGACGACATGATCGAGACGATGCATGAATACGAAGGCGTCGGACTGGCCGGACCGCAGGTCCACCTGCCGTTACGGATTTTTGTGTTCGAGGTCCAGGAGAAAGTCGCCAAACGCCGCGGCATCGCGAAACTGAATGCGGGCGTTTTTTTCAACGCCGTCTACGAGCCGATCGGCACTGAGACCATCACCGACTGGGAAGGCTGCCTCAGTGTGCCCTTCCTCGGCGGTGAAGTCGCGCGCCACAAACGCCTGCGCATCCGCGGACTCGATCACGAAGGCAATGAGGCGGAGCTGGAAGTGACCGACTTCACCGCGCGCATCTTCCAGCACGAGATCGATCACACCGACGGCCACGTCTACCTCGACCGCATGCCCGATCTGACGACGCTCGGTTACACGGTGGTTCTGTAGGGACGACCGAACAGCGAATCTCCGCGCCACCTCCGATTCCTACGCGCGTACGTGTTCACCCGTCGGCGGAGCCGGCGTAAGAACCGTAGCCCACGGCTTTCAGCCGTGGGGCATCGGATCGAATCAAATTTGGGAGCGCGCCTTGGCGCGCGATAGAAAGCTTTCTTTCGCCCACTGAAGCGGGCTCGCGCCATCGAACTCATCCGATTCCCACGGCTGAACGCCGTGGGCTACGGTTCTTACGACGGCTATGCCGCCCGATATGACGCCGTCCACGCTCCGACCCGCAACCTTCACAATACGCACGCTTCAACGCCCGTTATGATTCGCGCGGTGAGCAACTCCGTCCTCGACCTCGCCCGCGATCGTGCCTCTGCCTTCCTCCGCGAGCTCCCCGATCGCCACGTCGGCGCGCAGGCCACGCGCGGGGAGCTCTTCGCCGCGCTGCATGCGCCGCTGTCCGATGAGGGCGAAGATCCCGCCGCCGTCATCGATGCCCTTTCGCACGGCGCCGACCGCGGACTCATCGCCTGCGCCGGTCCGCGCTATTTCGGCTTCGTCATCGGCGGCAGCCTCCCGGTCGCGCTCGCGGCAGACTGGTTGACGAGCGCTTGGGATCAGAACGCCGGTATTTACGCCACCTCGCCCGCGGCCTCGGTCGTCGAAGACATCGCCCGCGAATGGCTGCTCGAGCTCTTCGACCTGCCGCGCACATCCAGCGTCGGCTTCGTTACCGGCGGACAGATGGCCAACTTCACCGCGCTGGCCGTGGCGCGCCACGGCGTTCTCCGACGCGCCGGATGGAACGTCGAGGAAGACGGCTTGGCCGGCGCGCCGCCCGTCCATCTCGTCGTCAGCGCCGCCTCGCACATCACCATCCATTCCTCGATGCGCATGCTCGGTTTCGGCACGCGCGCGCTGGTCAAGGTGGACGCCGACGAGCAGGGGAGGATGCGCGCCGATGCGTTGCGCGAGACGTTGCGAACGCTCGACGGCCCGATCATCGTCTGCGCGCAGGCCGGCAACGTGAACAGCGGCTCGGTCGATCCGTTGCGCGAACTTGCGGAGATCGCGCACGAGCGAAACGCCTGGCTGCATGTCGACGGCGCCTTCGGCCTCTGGGGCCGGGCCACGGAATCGAAACGCGCCCTGCTCGACGGTTGCGAACTGGCTGACTCCTGGGCCAACGACGCGCACAAGTGGCTCAACGTCCCCTACGACAGCGGCATCGTCATCGTCCGCGATTCCGCGTCGCACCGCGCGGCGATGACGCTTTCCGCGGAGTATTTGCAGCAGACCACCGGCGCCGAGCGCGACAACTTCGATTGGGTCCCGGAGTTCTCCCGCCGCGCCCGCGCCTTCCCGATCTACGCCGCTATCCGCACCCTCGGCCGCCGCGGAATCGCCGCCCTCATCGACGGCTGCTGCGATCGCGCCCGCCAGTTCGCCCAAATCCTCAGCCGCGACAAGCGCGTGACGATCCTCAACGACATCGTCCTCAACCAAGTCCTGGTCCGTTTCGGCGATAACGACGAGGTCACTCGGGACGTCATCGCCCGCGTCCAGCGCGAAGGCACCTGCTGGCTCGGCGGCACCACCTGGCAAGGCGACGCCGCCATGCGCATCTCCGTCTCGAACTGGTCGACGACTGCCGAGGATGTGGAGAAGTCGTCTCAGGCTGTGCTGAGGTGCTTGGACGAGAGCGAAGAAGCGACTCCCACACTTCGCGGACCGGGGCTACTTTAGGAGTGGTTCTTGGGGGAACGAGAGCTTGCGCGTGGCCGCAAACTTTTTCACGGCTTTCACCCAAGTCTCTCTTCTGGGTGCTTGTATGGCGAGGAGGTTCTCTTCCGCCTGCATGGCAGTTGGTTCTTTGTATTCGTTTCCCCTACTGATGATGTGAGCGACGCGTCCGCCATAAACATTGAAAAATACGTACCTCGGATCCTTATGTTTGTACGCCATTGGAATGCCGTCGCGAATCGCTTCCCTCAGCTCTTGGTAAGCCTGCCGAAACAAGCCAAGCGATAGAAGATCCTCTTCCGACAGACATCGCTCAGTCGCAAGTTTGACAAAGGCCGCTTCGAGCTTAGCTTCTGCAGATGTCGACTCCTCGAAAAGCTTCCAGCGAATTTCGTCAGCTGGCGCCACCGGAACAGGGTCTCTTGCTGCAAGATTTGCTGCGTAGTGCGCCCTCCAGCGGCGCCAGATCGCTTTGAATTCTCCAAAGCGCTGCTGAAAGTCCAGTGACAATGAGATATCAAGTTCTCGACGTTTCTTGCGCAATTCGGATCTTGCGAGTATTCGCTGCCCGAAACTCCAGGTGAGAGCTAGCAAAATCGCGCCGCAGAACAGGCGGACGCATTCGATGATCAGTCCATTCACTAGTGCAGGGTCGGCTTTCATCACGATCGCAACTATGGCCCTCAAGCCGCTAGAGTGAAAGTTACAAGCCTTCGTGACTCGCTTAAGACCAATGCCGTATCCTCAAACCCCCTCCCGCCAAACCTTCGCCACTCTCGCCAGAAGTACGTTGTTCTTGACCGGTTTGCGGATGAAGTCCACCGCGCCGACTTCGAAGGCGCGCACTTCGACTTCGTCGCCGGGGAGGCCGGAGATGAAAATGGCCGGCACTTCGACGCCGTTTTCGTGCATCGCCTGCAGGAGTGAGTGGCCGTCGATGTAGGGGAGGTCGACGTCGATCACCATCAGGTCGATCGATTCGCGGCCGACCATCATCAGCGCTTCCGCGCCGTCTTTGGCCATCACCACGGCATAGCCGGCCGACTTCAGCACCGCGTTCGTCAGCTCGCGGCTCAGCACATTGTCTTCGACCACGAGGATGGTTTTCTTGCGGTCATCGGCAGCTACCGCGGGCTGTTCTCCGCGGCGCGCGCGAAGCTGAAGGATTTCGCGCTGCAGCGCCTTCGTCTCCGCGTCCGGCTCGATGCGCAGCTCGCGTTTGAGCACTTTGGCGCAGCTCTCGTACTGCTGCAGCGCCTCGACGACGTCGCCACTTTGAAGGTAAAGGCGCATCAGCGTGCGGTGTATCGGCTCCTGCAGGATGTCCAGCCGGAGCGATCGCTGCGCGGTCCCGATGGCCTCGTCGAGCGCGCCGCGCTTCGACTGCAACTCGACCAGTTGTGCGTGCGCGCGAAGAGCGACGCGATGCAGCCGGTCGCGCTCGCCGGTCACGAATTGATCGAAGCGCTCTTCGTTGATGCTGAAGCCGTCCAGGAAATCGCCGCGATACAGATCGATCGCGTTCTTCAGCGCCTCTTCCGTGCCGGCGGCAACCAGCGACTCCATCTCAGCCACGTCGCAGGAGACGGAGCGGTCGAGCGACAGCAGGTCGCTTTCCTCGATCAGCAGTTTCTGGTTCGGCGCGATCTGGGACAGATCCTTGCGCACGCTTGACAGGGTCTGGCGCAGACTCTGCCGCGCCTGATCAGGTCCGGTGCTCGACCACAGAAATCCGGCCAGCTTCTCGCGCGAGACGTGCTGCCCCGGCTTGATCGCGAGATAGGCGAGCAGCGCCTGCGACTTCTTCGAGCCGATCGTGACGAGGGAGCCATCGCCGGAGCGGATCAATAAATCACCCAGCAGCTCCAATCGCATCGAGGTCATCGTTATAGCCGCTGATTATCGCAGCATGGCCTTCAAAGTTGCTTCGACTTTCGGCGGCGCATCTCGTACCCTCCGCGCTGGAGGCGTTGAGGATGATCGAGAAGGTCGAGACGGTATCGGTGGGCGACGAGCTGCGCGACTTGATCCGGCAACAGAACTGGAACCAATTGCGCGACCGCCTCACGGACATGCATCCGTCCGACGTGGCCGATCTCATCATCGCCCTGCCGCGCGAAGAGGAAGGATTCGTTTTCCGCGTCCTGCCGCGCGACGAGGCCGGCGACGTCTTCTCCTATCTGCCGCCGGATCACCAGGAAGGCCTCATCGAGTCGCTCAGCAACGAGCAGGTGCGCAACGTCCTCGCGGAAATGAATCCCGACGACCGCACGCGCCTGCTCGAAGAGATGCCGGCCGAGGTCACGCGGCGTCTGCTGACGGCGCTGTCCCCCGAGGATTTGAAGAACGCGCGCTGGCTCCTCGGATATCCGGAAGACACGGCCGGCCGCTACATGACGCCGCGCTACGTCACGGTGCAGCCGGAGATGACCGCCCGCGAGGCTTTAGACCACATTCGCCGGACCGGGCCGGGCAAGGAGACGGTGAACGTCGTCTACATCGTCGATCAGCGCGGGCGGCTCGTCGAAGACATCCGCCTCAGCTCACTCGTTCTCGCCGATCCATCGACGAAGGTCGTGGACATCGACGATCCGCCGCTGGTGAAGATGAACGCGACCGACGATCGCGAAGAAGTTCTGAAGGCGTTCGAAAAATACGATCGGCTGGCCCTTCCGGTGACCGACGCCGATGGCCACATGCTCGGCATCATCACCGTCGACGACGTGCTCGACGTCGCCGAGCAGGAAGCGACCGAAGACATCCAGAAACTGGGCGGCATGGAGGCCCTCGACGCTCCGTACCTGCAGGTGAATGTGCTCTCGATGATCAAAAAGCGCGCGGGCTGGCTGTCCGCGCTCTTCCTCGGCGAGATGCTGACGGCGACGGCGATGAGCTTTTTCGAAAAGGAGATCGCCCGCGCCGTCGTGCTGGCGCTATTTGTCCCGCTCATCATTTCCAGCGGCGGCAACTCAGGTTCGCAGGCGACCTCGCTGATCATCCGATCGCTGGCGCTGCGCGAGTTGCGCTTGCGCGACTGGTTTCGCGTCTTCCGCCGCGAAATCCTCTCCGGCCTCGCGCTCGGCTCGCTCCTCGGCTTCATCGGTTTCATCCGCATCGTGCTGTGGGAAAAACTCGGCCTGACCGAGTACGGCATCCACTACATGCTGGTGGCGCTGACGGTCTGGTTCTCACTGATCGGCGTGGTGATGTTCGGCACCCTGGCCGGCTCGATGCTGCCGTTCGTTCTGCGCAAGCTCGGGTTCGATCCGGCGACTGCGTCAGCGCCATTCGTGGCCACGCTCGTCGACGTGACGGGGCTATGCATCTACTTCACAGTCGCGTTGATGATTCTGAAGGGGACATTGTTGTAGCTACTCCTTCGGCGGTTGCCACAACTCGAAGCGGTTTCCCTCGGGATCCGTTGCCCATCCGAAGCGGCCGTAACCGTCGTCGGAGATCTTCTCGTCAACCGTCGCTCCGGCCTCGCGAAGCTGCGCGAGCATGGCATCGAGATCGTTGACGCGGTAATTGATCATGAACGGCGCGACAGTCGGATCGAAGTACTTCGTCGTCGATGGGAACGTCGACCAAACGGTCGTTCCGACGACGTCCGGCTGTTCTTTCTCGCGCCATTCGAACGAGGCGCCGCCGTACGACTCGTCGATCGGAATGCCGAGGTGATCGCGATACCAGGCGCCGAGCGATTTCGAGTCGGATGCTTTGAAAAAGATGCCGCCGATACCTGTGACCTTTTCCATGGGCTCTCCTTATCTGAGGGTGAAGACTGTTGCGCCCGCGCCGGGAGCGACGTTGGACGCGTAGCGGTCGAGCGTTTGCGCGAGCATACGCTGTGCGGCGGGTGAGAGCGCGGTCTCGCGCTCTGCCAGTTTCTGCGCGACGGCAGTGGCGGCCGGTGCGGGCGCGACGACGGCGACGTGCGTGATGCCGTCATTCTTCAACCGCGCGTAGAGCGCTTCGGGTGTGGGCATTTCGAGGTAATGAGACACGCGCGGTCCGTCGAAATTGCCGCCGCCACGCACGCGCCGCGCGAACCAGAACGTCTCGTTGAGGCCGATGACGAGAGAGCGCGCGTCGGCGGGAAGGAGCGCATCGATCGACTGCACTGTCTTGAAGGAGGAGCGCTGTTTCGTCAGGAATTCTGCGTCCGTGGCGGTGGCGGAGAGAAGTGAGAACGCGCCGCCGCGGTCGACGAAGTAGCCGATCAGAAAGAGCTGGACGACGATCGATAGGCCGAGGAGCACTCGCATCAGGCGTCCCGGACGATGGGACCGCGCGGCAGGAATCGCGAGGAACGGAAGAAGGATTCGCGACGACGGCGCGAGCAGAAACAGCAGCACCGCGGCGCCGATCAGAATCCACGGCAGCATGCCCGCCGAAAGTGTGCAAGCAGCGATCAGCGATGCGCCGAGGCTTTCGTCGAGAAAGTGTCCGTCGAAGACGTAGTCGGAAAGGAATGGGGCGCGATATCCCGCCACATGCGGCGCCGCGGCGGAGAAAAACGGCGCGATCGGATTCGACGTGAGGATCAGGTTGCGGATGAAGAAGATGGAGCCGATGGCGATGCCGGATAGCAGTCCGCGCCAGCGACGCACAACGACCACGGCGATGATCGCGAACGGCACGAATGTGTACTTCGTCAGCAAGCCCGCGGCAATCGCTACCGAGATCGTAGCCGCATCGCCGTCGTCGAGCGCGAGAACGAGAATCGCGCAGACGCCGATCAGCGGCCAATCAACGAGCGACCAGCCCGCGATGAGCGCCAGCGCAGGAGCGGTCACGATCGCCGCGAGTGCGAGCGCGTTTCCGCGTGAGAGGCGGAAGAGCATCGCGGTCGCTGCGAATGCAGCGCCGAGGTGGAGAAAGTGCGAGGCGATTCCGCCGCCGATCTGGCCGAGGATCGTCAGCAACGGCAGGTCGGCCGATTCGATGCCGAGGGGAAAGTACGAATGCGAGATCAGCGGCAGATCGATGGCGCGATGTTCCTTCACCCACGTCCACGGCACCGCGAGGTGGTAGGCGAGCTCGTCGAGCGATGACGGCGGCGCCTGCGCGGCGATGAGCGCGCAAAGGAAAACGATGGCCAGCGCGATGAGCACGAGCGGCTCGGCGATGGACGGCATCACCGGCGGACGCGATTCGAATCGCCGTACGAGAACGTAAATCCCGCCGACACCGCAGATGACCAGCAGGATTCCCATCGACCACGAGGAGATGTTCAGCGTCCCCGCGAGAAAACAAATCGCGCCGAAGATCGGATACCCGAGGAGAAAATCGCGCGGCAGGTCAGCATCCTCGGCGCGCCAAGCCCGAGCAAGCGCGCCACGCACCGCGAAACCAACTCCGAGAATCGCGAACGCTTCGAACAGCGCCAGCAGAACCGAAAGGCCGACGCGCGTGACGAGCAGCTCGACCAGAACGAATCGATCGATGAGAACGAGCAGCAGATAGAGCGCGATGACGATGGAGACGATGCGCTGAATCTTCGACATGCGTACGTCTCAGAGCGGAGGCAGCGCCGCGCGCAAGGCCAGGATGTCGCTGATGATCTCGCGCGCCACCTCGGGACGGATCTGCGTGCTGCGGTCGCTCAGCGCGGCCGGCGGGTTGTCGTGCACTTCCATGAAGAATCCGTCCGCTCCCGCCGCCGCCGCCGCGCGCGCGAGCGGCCGCGCGAACTGCGGTGTGCCGCCGGTCTGCTTCCCTTCGCCGCCCGGCTTCTGCATCGAGTGCGTGATGTCGTACACGACCGGCGCGCCGAATCCGCGCAGGATCGGGAACGCGCGCATGTCGACGACGAGGTTCTGATATCCGAACGATGACCCGCGCTCGGTGATGAACACGCGGTCGTTTCCAACCTCGTGACCTTTGTCGAGAATGTTCTTCGCCTCTTCCGGCGAAAGAAACTGCCCCTTCTTGACGCCGACCGCTTTGCCGGTCCGCGCCGCCGCGGCGACGAGATCCGTCTGCCGGCAAAGGAATGCCGGAATCTGCAGGATGTCGAGCACTTCGGCCGCCCGCTCCGCCTGCTGCCATTCGTGAATGTCGGAGAGAAGCGGAAGCCCGGTCTCCTCTTTCACGGCGCGCAGGATGTCCAACCCTTCCTCAATCCCGGGCCCGCGAAACGACTCGATCGAAGTCCGGTTGGCCTTGTCGAACGACGACTTGAAAATGAGATTGATCTTCAATTCATCGCGAAGCGCCAGAAGCGTTCGCGCCATCCGCAACGCGTGCTCGCGCGACTCGATCACGCACGGACCGGCGATAAAAAGCGGAGGGTGATCGCCACCGAAAGAGATGTCGTCACTGATAGCGATCGAACGCGTCGTCATGTGCGGCGCATTGTACTCACCGAGGTAGAATCTCGGCGTGGCGAACGAGCTATTCGAAACGCTGACGCAGTTCTACCGCGATGTCATCAAACCGGACTTTGATGACATCCGCGAAAAAATGGCCACCAAGGCCGATCTGGAGGCCGTCCGCGAGGAAATGGCCACCAAGTCTGATCTTCAGGCAGTCCGCGATGAGATGGCCACGAAGTCCGATCTGCAGGCTGTCCGCGCCGACATGGCTACGAAATCCGATCTACAGGCTGTGGAGCGCGAAGTCCAGGCGATGCGCGGCGAGATGATCACCTGGCCTATCCTGGTTCGCTTCCATGAAACCGTAATACGCCTCGACATCGATGAGGTTCGATCGAAGCTTGATGCTCTGGCAACGCGTGATGTGATGCTCACACACATCGATGGCATCTACGGCCGCTTTGATCGCCTCGAAACCGAATATCACGCACTCACGGCGGCCGTACGACGACTTGAAGTGGAGATGAAACAGCAGAACGCGAATATGGAAGTGCTGCGAGCCGAGATGTTCGAGGTGAGGAAGCAGATATTAGATCTCACGCAGCGCGTCACAAATCTCGAGAACGTCCTCAACTAACCTCACGCGTACGCCACCTGCGGCCGCGCGCCCGCCCTTGCCCCCACCCATGTCGCGCCGATGTAGATCACGATCGAGGCGATCGAGAACCAGACTCGCTGCGGGAGCATGAACGCGTTCGCTATTCCGGCGCAGAGGAGCAGCGCGCCGACGATGTAGCCCGGGATCGGCGTTCCGGCGATTCGCGCCGCGAGCCAGGTGGCAACGAAGGTCGCGATCAGCCAGCCGGTTAGAACGATCAGTAGTACGGATAGCGGCAGCGTTGCAACGAACGCTTTGACTTGCGCCATGTCCTGCATGTTCGTGCCTGGCGGCGGCGGATAGATCTTGTGTGCAATTCCTTCCGCGGCGAAGACGAGGAGGAACGCGACGATCAGGCCGACGATCACCGCTCCGATGCGGCGAAGGATCGTCATACGAACTCTGTCTCCTGCGCGGCTACGGCCACCGCTGCTTTCATCGTCGTCTTGTTGGTGCGCGCCGCGGCGATGAACGAGCGGAAGAGCGGATGCGGCGCGGTCGGGCGCGACTTGTACTCGGGATGGAACTGGCAGCCGAGGAACCACGGGTGGCCTTCCAGTTCGATGATCTCGACGAACTTGCCGTCGGGCGAGAGGCCGGTCACGCGGAAGCCGCGCTCCTCGAGTTGCGGCACGTACTCGGGATTGACTTCGTAGCGATGGCGGTGGCGCTCATCGATCTGCTCCACGCCATACGCCTGCCGCGCGATCGAACCTTCCTTCAGCGTGCACGGATACTTGCCGAGGCGCATCGTGCCGCCGAGGGCGTCGACGCCGATCAGGTCGCGGAGCTTGTAGATGACCTTGTACGGCGACTCATCGTCGAACTCCGTCGAATTCGCGCCGACCATCCCCACCATGTTGCGCGCGAACTCGATCGTCGCGCATTGCATGCCGAGGCAGATTCCGAGGAACGGAATGCGTTTTTCGCGCGCGTAGCGAATCGCGCGCAGTTTTCCTTCGACGCCGCGCGAACCGAATCCCGGTCCGACCAGAATCCCATCCACTCGCCCTAACTCGCCGTGATACCCCTCGGTTTCCAACTCCTCGGAGTCGATGTAGACGATGCGCACCTTGACGTTGTTGGCGATTCCGCCGTGCATCAGCGCTTCGTTCAGCGATTTGTAGGAGTCGCCGAACTCGATGTACTTGCCGACGAAACCGATCTTCACCTCGTCCTCGGGATGCCGCAGCTTGCGGATGATCTCTTCCCACTTCGTCAGCGCGCCGATCTCGTCGTGTGGCAGGTGGAGCTTGTCGAGCAAGATCTCGTCGAGACGTTCGCGCGAGAATGCCAGCGGCACCTGGTAGATGAACTCGACGTCGAGCGCGGGGATCACAGCCTCCTGCTCGACGTTGCAGAAGAGCGCGATCTTGTCGCGCATGTCGTCGGGAATGGCGTGCTCGGAACGGCAGAGGAGGACGTCCGGCTGGATGCCGATCTCGCGCAGCTTCTGGACGGAGTGCTGCGTCGGTTTGGTCTTCATCTCGTCGGACGCTTTGATGTACGGCACGAGCGTGAGATGGACGTTGATGGCGTTGCCGCGGCCGACTTCGAGCCGGAACTGGCGGATCGCTTCGAGGAACGGCAGCGACTCGATGTCGCCGACCGTGCCGCCGATTTCGACGATGACGACGTCCACGCCTTCGCTCACTTCGCGGATGCACTTCTTGATCTCGTCGGTGATGTGCGGGATGACCTGCACGGTCTTGCCGAGGTAGTCGCCGCGCCGTTCCTTCTCGATGACTTTCAGGTAGACGCGGCCGGTGGTGAAGTTGTTCTTGCGCGTGGCGCGCATGGACGTGAAGCGCTCGTAGTGGCCGAGGTCGAGATCGGTCTCGGCGCCGTCGTCGGTGACGAAGACTTCGCCGTGCTGGAACGGCGACATCGTTCCGGGATCGACGTTGATGTACGGATCGAATTTCTGCAGCGTGACGCGGAAGCCGCGCGCCTCGAGCAGCGCGCCGATCGATGCCGCGGCGATCCCTTTGCCGAGTCCGGAAACAACACCGCCCGTCACGAAGATGTATTTAGTGCTCATCGGTCATGCCTCCGGTTGGTTGAGAGAGTTTGGCCCAATACCGCGGCGCGGTTCGGGCTGCTTGCTGGCGGGGAGAGTGGTGCTGGCTGTGGCGAAGAAGCGTGTGCGTGTGAGCACGCAGCTCACGAACGATCTCCGAGGTTACTTTTTTTCAGCCAGTTCATGTTCGACGCGCGCAACATCCTCGGGACGATCGACGCCGAGGTGAGGTCTTGTGGTTTGAACGACTCGGATTTTAAAGCCGTTCTGCAGCGCCCGCAACTGTTCCAGCGATTCGGCCAGTTCCAAAGGCGACGGCGCGAGAGAGGCGAGGGTTTTCAAAACGGCCGCCTGATAGCCATACATCCCGACATGCCGCTGCGCGCCGGCGAGCGGCGAACGTGAGAAGTAGAGTGCATCGCCGGAGAGTGCAGTGACTACTTTCACGACGTCGCGCGACTGCCGTTCGTCGTCGTGTTCGATACGCGATGCGAGCGTGGCCATGTCGACGCCGGTTTCCTGCAGGACTTCGATGATGGCGTCGATCGAGTCGATGTCGATGAGCGGCTCGTCGCCCTGGACGTTGATGACTTGATCGTAGTTTTCGGAAAACAGATCGAGCGATGCGGCGATGCGGTCGGTGCCGCTCTGAAACTCGCCCTCCGGCCTCACGAAACGGCCGCCGAACGATGCGACGTGGTCGGCGATGCGATCATCGTCAGTCGCCACGAAGACCGCGCTGGCGCGGCGCGACCGCGCCGCGCGTTCGTAAACGCGCTGAATGAGCGATACGCCGGCGATCATCGCCAGCGGTTTTCCGGGGAAGCGCGAGGAGGCCCAGCGCGCCGGAATTACAATGACCGCCTTCATGAGCGTCGATTCTAGTTCGGCCGTCGATCCTCGGCTGCGATCATTCGAGCACCGCGTGTTGATCCGCCGGCTGATCATCATCGCTGCCGCGATCTTTGTCGTCGTCGGTGCGGTAAGCCGCCTGCAGTTGCTCTACTCGCATAAGTTCTTCGACAACACTGGTACGGCGCAATGGATTTGGCAGCAGAACCGGTTCGCGGACGGCAATCCAGCGGCGTTCTTCGCGACGAATGAATTCGACCTGCCGCCGAATCGATCATTCACGCGGATCAAGATGCTCGGCGATCCGGAGTACACGCTCTACTTCAACGGTGTGGCGGTCGGCGGGCGGCACGTCGGCGACGACAACGAAGCGCTCGATACGTACGACGTGAGCGCGCTGGCGCGCGACAAGAAAAATCGGATGGTAGTGGCGGTGCGGAGTGCGAATGGCGTCGGCGGTCTGATCGCGGCGATCGATCTGACGCAGGAGTTCGGCAATTTCGTCGTCACCGGCAATGACTGGCACATCGTCCGCCGCTGGCGCGACTATCTGCTGCTTCGCGATCCGCCCTCCGCGGACATCACGCATCCGCAGCTCCTCGGGCGGCCGCCCGCGCGGCGTTGGAACTATCTCGTGCAGCGCGACGCGAAACCGTTCGCGCCGGTGCAGCGCGTGATCGCGCCGCGCGAGTCGTTCGATTTCGAGACGGCGCTGCCGGAGATTGCCGTCATCGGCGGAACGGCGGTGACGGTCTCGCGCAAGACGCACGCGACCGCATACGACTTCGGTCCGGTGTCGGGCCGGGCGCGATTCACGATCCGCAATGCCGGCGGTGCCGCGCGCAGCGTCACCGTGCGTTTCGCGAACGATCGCTCCGAGCTTTTCACCGTCGAAGGCACCCTCGAGCAATTCGTCTTCGCGGCAGGGGAGCGGATCATCCTCGACGAAGAGACACGCAACTTCCGCTATGTCACGGTGTACGGCAGCGCGGCGAGCGTCGACGTCGTGCAGTGAATCGCTGCGAGCGTCACGCGTTGCGGGCACGTGTCGCGCGCGGAGGCGCGCAGGGACAATCCAGCCCCGCGCTTTGCGCGGGGTAAACGAGCGCGAACGAAATTCGTGGCCGCGGGAGGCGGCCACCACACGCCCGCGCGCGAATGTTGAGTGATCGCGCGGACCTTGTTGCGGCCGCAAACCTAAATATCGCATCCGTTTCCCCGCGCCGAGCGCGGGGCTGGATTGTTATGCGCGCCTCCGCTCGCGACCGATCTCAGACGAGTATCTGTGTGAATGTCAGAACAGCACTTTGAGGATGAAGTAGCTCTGCGGAGAGATCGTCTTCGCATCGAGCGCCTGCGCATCGTCGCGGGTCACGTGGAAGCGGCCCGCGGCGCCGCCGGTGGTGGTCTTCATGAAGAGATCGACGGCATCGATCTGCACTCCGGCCACGCCCGCGTTGTGCATCATCAGAAACGCGGTGGCGGTGAGCGTGTTGAAGACTTTCTCCTCGTTGTCGGCGGCGAGATCGGCGCGAAGCGTGTGCGGTCCGGTCGAGATCACCTTATGCTCGAAGATGCCAACGTCCTCGAATGCGCGTTCGAACTTGTTGATCACGTCGGCGCCGAGGCCCGGTCCGGGTTGGATGGCAACGGTGTCGGTCGGCGCAGGAGCGGGCGCGGCGGCCTGCGACGGCGGCAGTTTGCGCAGGCGGATCGCGCCGCCGATTTCCGATGCTTTCGACGTCGGCCCCGTTCTCTGCTCCACTCCGAAAAGCTGCCCCCCGCCGAGCCGTGTCGTTTCCTCTGACTTCGCCGCATCGATCGCTGACGGATCGAGAGACAGCACGCTCCCGTTCGTGAGCGTGATCATCGCCTTGCCGTTCACGACCGTCCACTTCGCGCGCGCCTCGTAGCGGCTGCCGTCTTTCATCACAACCCAATACGGCGCGGCGAAGAGCTGCGTGGCGGCGATGACCGCGAACGCGGCGAGGATCAATGGTTTCTTCATCAGAGTCTCCCGGAATGGCGCCTCAGAACGCTCGATTATACTGACCCGATGCTCGTCGTCATGGAAGCCGGGGCCCGGCCCGATCAGATCGAAGCCGTCGTCCGCCACATTGAGCGCATGGGTCTGAAGGCTCACGCCATCCCCGGCGCGAACCGCACGGCCATCGGCATCACCGGAAAGCCGGGGAAAGCCGATCCGGAGGTTCTCGAGAACTATCCCGGAGTCAAGGAAGTCATTCGCGTCTCGCACGCGTACAAGCTGGTCAGCCGCGAAGCGCGTCCCGACGACAGCATCATTAATGTTGGTGGCGTCGACGTCGGCGGAAACGGCATCATTGTCGTCGGCGGCCCGTGCGCGGTCGAATCGCTCGATCAGGCCCGGGCCATCGCCGAGGGCATCAAGAACGCCGGCGGGCAGCTCTTCCGCGGCGGCGCGTACAAGCCGCGCACGTCGCCTTACTCGTTCCAGGGGCTCGGCGAGGAAGGGTTGGAAATTCTGGCGCGTGTCCGCGAGGAATTCGACCTCCCCATCGTCACCGAGGCCATCGACAACGAGGCGCTGGCACTGGTCGACAAGTATGCCGACTGCATCCAGATCGGCGCGCGCAACATGCAGAACTTCTCGCTGCTGAAGATGGCCGGGCGCGCGCGGAAGCCGGTGCTGCTGAAGCGCGGCATGTCGGCCACGCTCGAAGAGCTGCTGTTGTCGGCCGAGTACATCATGGCCGAGGGCAACTACAACGTGATCCTGTGCGAGCGCGGCGTGCGGACGTTCGCCGACCATACGCGCAACACGCTCGATCTATCCATCATCCCGGCCATCAAGCGCATCAGCCACTTGCCGATCCTGGTCGACCCTAGCCACGGCACCGGCAAGCGGAACAAGGTCGCGCCGATGTCGCGCGCCTCGATCGCCGCGGGCGCCGACGGCGTGCTGATCGAAGTCCATCACAAGCCGGAGGAAGCGCTCTCCGACGGTCCGCAGGCAATCCTGCCGGAAGCCTTCGCGCAGATCGTTCGCGAATGCGACGCGATTGCGAAGGTCGTCGGTCGCTCATTGCAGCCGGCGCTGACTGCTACAGCGTGAGACGCACAAAAATCATCGCCACGCTCGGCCCGGCGTGCGCGTCCGAAGAATTAATTCTTCGCCTGCTCACTTCCGGCGTCGACGTCTTCCGGATGAACTTCTCGCACGGAAGTCCGGCGGACCGCGTACGGCTCATCGAGATTATCCGGCGCGTCTCGACCGATCACGGCAAATACATCCCGATCCTCGGCGACATCCAGGGGCCGAAGCTACGCATTGGCGAAGTGGATGGCGTCATCCAACTGAAAACAGGTCAGATGTTTACGATCACGACCGAGCCCATGATGGGCAACGCCTCGATCGTCTCCACGCCGTTCACGCCATTGCCGCGCGAGGTACAGCTCGGGCAACGCATCCTCATCAATGATGGGCTGGTTGAACTGGTCGTCGCTGCGGTCGATGGGGCGAAAGTGCTCACGCGCGTCATTCACGGCGGGCCGATCTCCTCGAAGAAGGGGATGAATTTCCCCGACACCGAGCTGACGATTCCGGCGATCACCGAAAAGGATCGCGAAGACGTCGCCTTCGCCGTCGCCAACCAGCTCGACTACATCGCCGCCTCGTTCATTCGCCGCCGCAGCGACATCGTCGAACTGCGCTCGCTGCTGCACGACCTCGGCGGAGACGAAATCAACGTCGTCGCCAAGCTCGAAAAATCGCAGGCCATCGATGCGCTCGAAGACATCCTCGACGTCAGCGACGGCGTCATGGTCGCGCGCGGCGACCTCGGCGTAGAACTTCCGCCCGAGTCCGTCCCCATCGTGCAGAAGCGCGTGCTGCAAAGGGCCAGCATCTGGGGCCGTTTCGCGATCACGGCAACGCAGATGCTCGAGTCGATGACGACGAACTCGCGCCCGACGCGCGCCGAGGCTTCGGATGTGGCGAACGCGATCTTCGATGGATCGGATGCTGTGATGCTCTCCGCGGAGACCGCCTCCGGGCTGTATCCCGTCGAAGCGGTCCAGATGATGGCCCGCATCATCATGTCCGCCGAGCAGAACCGCGAGTTTCAGGTTGCAGGCGGCCGCGAGCCGTTCCGCGTTTCCTCGGAGATCGACGAGTTCACCGACGCACTGGCCGGCGCGGCGAACTACGCCGCGCAGCAGCTCGACGCCAAGTTCATCATCGTCTTCACGCAAACCGGATTCGCGGCGCGCCTGATGTCGAAGTTTCGTCCGAAGCAGCCGATCATCGCGCTGACACCATCGACTTGGGTTGCGCGGCGCATGAACATCCTCTGGGGCGTGCAGCCGTTCGTCCTTCGCGAGGTCGGCGAATATCACGAGCAGATCGTCGACCGCGTCGACGATTTCCTGCTGAGCCGCGACATCGTCGTCCCCGGAGACCGCTTGGTGATCCTCATGGGATCGCCGATCTACCAGCGCGCGAAGACGAACCTGCTGCGCGTGCATCGCGTGAAAGGCTGAGTTTGGCTTCGCGAGAGGAACTTCTCACCGAAACCTCACGTTCCGCCATTTGACTCGCGGCAAACGACTCCTTAGACTCGCTTGCCGGGAACGAAGGAGGGGAGCCTATGCGCCGACTGCGTGCGATTGCGATTGCGTCTGCCGCCATCGTCATCCTCGCTGTCCCTGCGCAATCCGAGGTTCCGCTTCCCGCCTTCCTGCAGGTCCTTGGCAACGTCACCAGCTCCACGCGGCCTGTCGGCAACGCGCTCGTCATCGCGCTCAACCTGAACAGCCTCGACGCCATCCAGACCTTCAGCGCCAGCGACGGCTCGTTCTCGCTGCCGCAGCTTCCCGCCGGCGTTTACAAGATCATCGCCATGAAGTATGGCTTCGCGCCGGCCATCGAGACGATCGTGCCGACGAAGAAGGATCACCGTCTCAAACTCAAGCTGGAAGCCGAGAAACAAGCTCGCGGAACGAATCAGCAGATGTGGGAGATCCGCGGCTCGCTGCCGCCCGACATCCTGCGCGAGATCGACATGGTCATGACGCCGCCGCCAGATCCGATCGGTCCGGTCGCGACCGCGTACGAAATGCCTCGTTTCCGCGGCGACATGATGTCGATGACAGGAATGTCGTCTGGCCCGACCTCAGCCTCCGGGCCTGCCTTCGCGCAAACGGCGCTCGGACTGCAGAGCCGCATCGGCGAGAATTGGCAGCTGGGCTTCCGTGGCAACCTGCACCGCGTCGAGGATCCGACCGACAACGACTCGTTCGGAACTCCTGCAGCTCAGGCCAGCGCCGCGCAGATCGAGTTGCGGTCTTCGCCGACCGATTCGTACAAACTCGCTTCGACTCGTTCCTGGTGGCGTTATCGCGATGACGTTCCGGACGATTCGCATCAGGCCGACATCCGTTCGCACAATTTCGAGTGGCAGCACGGCGGCTCACGCGTTCAGGTGCGCTACCTCGCGCAGCAGAACCTCTTCGCGGCCACACCGGGATCGGACCTGATCGAGATCGCCGGCGGCACGAGCGTCATTCAGACGCGCCGCAATGAAGTGGGCGTATCGCTGCGCGTGACGCAGGAAAGCCTGCGCAGCACGCCGGGCACGGTTACCGGACCGACGCTTCGCACCGCCGATCTCACCGCGAACGCGAAGTTCGAAATCGTCCCCGCCTTCACCGTCGATTACGGTATGTCCAGCCGCGTCGGGCTGTACGGCACCGAGTGGGCGCCGCGCACTGGTGCGGAAGTGAAGATCGGCAGGGACACGGCCATCGTCGTCTCCGGCATGTACAAGGTCGTCGATGCGATGCACCAGAACACGCTGCCGAGCGTGATCGTCTGGTCCGACGACTCGCGCCTTCTGCCGCACTACGCGTATTCGGCCGGCATCGTTTCCGGCGATACCTCGCGCGAGCACTTCAGCATCATCGGCAGCGTCAGCGCCGCCGACACCCCGCTGCGCATCGTCTTCACCGACGGCCTCGAACATTTCTGGGACGGGCTCTACATCGATGCCGGCGACGTCCGGCGCGATGTCCGCGTCTCGTTCCGCAAGGAGCTCGGCAGCCGATTCCTCCTCGACGTTTCCTCGATGGCCGGCACGGCTTCGCCGGGACATCCCGCCGTCAACGCGCACGGAACCGAGAAGCTTTACGTTGCCGGCGACGTCGAGTCGACGTTCTCGCCGACGCGGACGACGGTGGCCGTCTCCTACCGCCAGATCCAACAGCCGCAGCCGAACGGTGGCGACGCATACCGCACGCATCGCGTGGACGTTCGCGTCGCGCAATCGCTTCACCTCCCACTCGACCTGAAAGTCCTCCTCGGCATCGAGCTGGCCCGCTCCGAAAACTCCCGCATCCTCCTCGACGCCCTCGACGCCGATGGCAGCACGCGACGGTATATCGGCGGGCTCGCGGTCAACTTCTAGCGCGCGCACGCTCGTCGGCGTAGCCGGCGTAAGAACCGTAGCCCCCAGCTTTCAGCTGGGGGTTTTCGTATGCGCAGAATTTGGGAGCCCGCTTGAGCGGGTGAAAGAAAGCTTTCTGTCGCGCGCCAAGGCGCGCTCACAAATTCGCGAATGCATGCGGACCCACGGTTAAAACCGTGGGCTACGGTTCTTACGCGCCGCTTCGCGGGCGAGGGTTCACTTCAACCCAGGCTGAATCTTCTCCACGAGCTTGTCGAAGCGCATCGATATCCCCTTCGTCACCACGATCTGCTTGAGGTAGTTGAGCGACGTGATGGCGGCGGGGAGACCGGAAATGGCGGCGGGGATCGAGGCCAGGCGGCCGGCGAGCTGCATCGTTTTGTCGGCCACACTGTAGTCCTGCGACATCAGGTCAGCGCGGGCCTGGCCGTTGTAGGCGATCGTCAAGAGATAGATGTCCGCGATCAGCTCGCGGAAGCGCATCTCGCTGCCCCAGGCGAAGCAATCGCCGCTGCGGATGTTTTCCAGGAACTCCGACGTCGTCTCACCCTTCGAAACCGTATGCACCTTGGCCACGTGCTTGAGCGTGTGCGCGTCGGAGCCGCCAATCATCGAGGCGTGGCGGCCGCCTTTCTGCACCGAGTTCACAAGCTGATGCACCATCTTGTTGTGGAACGACGCCATCGCGCCGTTGATGGCCTCGAAGATGTCGAACATCTCCAGCAGCTCGGCGATGTAGTGCGCGGCCACGTTTTTCATCCGGTAGTTCTGGAAGAGGTGGTTGACGCCGAAGATCATCCGCTGCGACTTCATGTACGGCACCAGCTCGCGGATGTTCGGCCGCAGCCGCTGGATCTCGCGGTGCTGCGCCTCGTTCAGTCCCCAGACGCCGACGTGGATGCGCTGGCCGGTTTCGGGGAAGTATGTTTCGACCTCTTCGCCGATGAAGAAGTCGGTCATGTCGGGGTACTTGTTGAGGAGGTAGAGCGCGCCGTCGATCGAGTCGTGATCGGTGAGCGTCACGTACGACATCCCGCGCTCCTTGGCGATGCGGTAGACGTCCTCGGGGGCGTTGTAGCAGTCGCGGGTGTTCGCGCGGCGAAAGTACTTGAACACCGAAAAACGGCTATGGCAGTGCAGATCGGCCCGCTTGATCGTCGGATCCGCGAGGATCTGCACCGTGGCCGTATCGTTCATCGAGTTTGCAGTAGTCTCAGAAATGATTGCTCAACCTGTCTGCGTTTTTCCTACAATTCGCGTGCCGGTGAGGATGAGCACGGAAGTGTAGCTCACGCCGTGAACTCCAAATGGCCTCGACCAACCGAAAGCCGCCGAACGCCAACGCATCCGAGTGGATGGATGAGGACGTGCCCAAGAGCCTTCCCATCATCCCGCTCGTGTCATCCGTCCTCTTTCCGAACGGCGTGCTCTCGCTGCAGGTGGGCATCGACCGCAACGTGCGTCTCCTCAAGGGCCTCGGCGACGACCAGAACCTCATCGCCGCGTTCTGCCAGAAGAGCGGGGACAAAGAGAATCCGCGCGCCGAGGATCTCTCGAAGATCGGCGTGCTCGCCGCGATCGTGCAGCGTCTCCCGCTGTCATCCGATCGCTACCAGGTCTTTCTTCAGGGCCGGCAGCGCGTCGAGCTCGTGCAGATGCTGCAGACCGAGCCGTACTTCGAAGGGATGCTGCGCGAGATCATCCCGCGCGCGATTCCGAAGAGCGTCAAGACCGACAACCTGATGAACAAGGCCATGTCGCTCTTCGAAAAGCTGGTGGAGAGCGACTCGAAGTACTCGAACGAACTGCTGAACATTCTGCGGATGAACATGAGCGAAGGGACCGACACCTTCGCCGACCTGCTCTCATCGTTCGTCAACTTTCCGCTCGAGGAAAAGCAGCTCCTGCTGGAGACCGTCAATCCGGTCGAACGTCTCGAGCTGCTCATCGACTGGATCCAGCGCGACCTCGGCAAGGCCACCTTCGACAAGGAACTACAGCGCACGATTCAGACCTCCATCGATCGCCGGGAACGTGAGACGTATCTTCGCGAACAGCTCCGCGTCATTCAGGACGAGTTAGGCGATACGAACAGTTCCGAGCGCGAGGCCGACACGTATCGCGACCGCGTCGAAACGCTTCCGATCGCCGAGGAGCACAAACAGACGCTCCGCCGCGAGGTGAACCGGTTCGGACAACTGTCGCCGTCGTCGAGCGATTACGCCGTCATCAAAGGCCACCTCGATACCGTTTTTCAGATTCCGTGGGGTGAGAAGACCGAGGACCGGCTCGACCTCGTGCGCGCCGAAGAGATCCTCGAAGAGCGCCATCACGGACTGGAGAAGGTCAAAGAGCGCGTGCTGGAGTTTCTGGCGGTGCTCAAGCTCAAGGGCGATCTCAAGGGTCCGATCCTCTGCTTCGTCGGTCCGCCCGGCGTCGGCAAGACGTCGCTCGGCGCGGCCATCGCGGACGCACTCGGGCGCAAGTTCGTGCGCATGGCCGTCGGCGGCATCACCGACGAATCGGAGATCCGCGGACATCGCAAGACGTACATCGGCGCGATGCCCGGGAAGTTGATCCAGAGTTACATCCAGGTCGGCGTCAACAACCCCCTCATCATGATCGACGAGATCGACAAGATCGGGAAGGACTACCGTGGCGATCCGGCTTCGGCACTTCTCGAGGTGATGGACCCGAAGCAGAACGTCGCCTTCGTCGACCGCTACCTCGAGATTCCGTTCGATCTGTCGCACACGCTCTTCATCAGCACCGCGAACATGCTCGACACGATTCCGAGCCCGCTGCGCGACCGGATGGAAGTCATCCGACTTTCCGGCTACACCGAGCGGGAGAAACTGGAGATCGCCAAGAAGCATCTGATCCCCGAGCTGCTCGAAAATCACGGCCTCACTTCCGCTCACGTGACAGTCAAAGACGAGGCCATTCTGACCGTGATCCGCGACTACACCGCCGAGGCGGGCGTGCGCAACCTCGAGCGCAAGCTGGCTACGATTCTGCGGAAGATTGCGAGGAAAGTGGCCAGCGGATCGGAAGAGGTTTCCTACACGGTGGAGAGTTCCGAGATGGAGTCGTACCTCGGGCTGCCGTCGTACGAGCACGAATTCGCGGAGCGGCATCCCGAGGTCGGCGTCACCACCGGACTGGCGTGGACTCAGTTCGGCGGCGAGATCATGTTCATCGAGGCGACGCGCATGGCCGGCAGCGGACGGACCACAGTGACGGGCCAACTCGGCGACGTCATGCGCGAGTCGGTGACCGCGGCGTATTCGTACGTCCGTTCGAAAGCGAAGGACCTCGACATCGACGACAAGAAGTTCACCGAGAACGACATCCACATCCACTTCCCGGCCGGCGCGATTCCGAAAGACGGCCCTTCCGCCGGCGTCGCCATCGCCACCTGCATCGCCTCGGTCATGGGAGACCGCCCGGTACGCCACGACGTGGCCATGACCGGCGAGATCACCCTTCGCGGTAAAGTGCTCTCCGTCGGCGGAGTCAAAGAGAAGGTGATGGCGGCACAGCGTGCGAACATCAAGACCGTGGTGCTGCCGGAAGGGAATCGCAAGGACCTCACCGAGGTGCCTGACGAAGTGAAGAAAGGGCTGAATTTCATCTTCGCCGATCGCGTCGAGGCCGTCTGGAAAGAGACCTTGATTCCGGTGGTGATGGCGCGTCCCAGCGCCCGCAAGTACGACGACGCGGAGTACAAAGCCGAACATCAGAGCGACCGGCCAGAACAACGATGAGCGAGACGATCAAACGCGGCTGGCTGGACAACATCCTCTTCGCCGCGCTCGTGGTGCTCACCTTCGGCGTCAGCACCTACGTCTGCTTCAACTTTTTCATCCGAGGGCGATCGGTGTCGACGCCGAATCTCGTCGGCCGCTCCGTCAGTGACGCCAAAGCGGTCTGCTCCGACCTCGGCGTCAATCTCGTCGTCGATGCGGACCATCTCCGCAATTCAGACAAGATCAAGACCGGCGACGTGGTGTGGCAAAACCGCACGCCCGGCGCGACGAACCTGGTCAAGCGCGGGACCGACATTCGCGTCGAGCTGAGCGCCGGACCGCTCGTGCTGCAGGTCCCCGATCTCAATGGTCAATCGGCGCGCACGGCGCTGCTTCGCCTGAGCCAGCAGAATCTGAAGCTCGGCAGCGTCGCTCGTGTCGAAAGCGCGATGCAGCAGGGGATCATGTCTGAGGAACCGCCGAAAGGGACGGTCGTGGCCGCGCAGACGTTCGTGTCGCTGCTGGTCGGGGAGCAGCCGTCTCCGCTGCCGTACGTGATGCCGGACCTGATCGACCGTCCGCTCGACACGGTCCGTCCGGCGCTGGAAAGCCGCGGGTTGATCGTGTCGAACGTGAAGTTCGAGTCGTATCCGGGTATCGCGGACGGCATTATCATTCGCCAGTTTCCGCTGCGCGGCGCGCCGGTCAGCGGCCGCGATCCGATCACGGTCGTCGTCAGCCGCCAGGCAGAAGGCGGCATCATCGAAGGGCCGGCGGTCCTCGCTCCGATCAGCGGCCCGACAATAACCCAATGACGAAGATTCAGATCGCGCCGTCGCTCCTCTCCGCCGATTTTTCGCGGCTCGGCGACGAATTGCGCGACATTGAAGCCGGCGGCGCGGACCTCGTCCATCTCGACGTCATGGACGGACATTTCGTTCCTAACCTGACCATCGGTCCGGCCATCGTGAAGGCCTGCCGCGCGCAGACGACGCTGACCTTCGACTGTCATCTGATGATCTCCGAGCCGCAGCGCTACATCGACGCGTTCCTCAAAGCGGGCGCGAACATGATCTCGATCCATCAGGAAGCCGAGCCGCATCTACAGCGGGCGTTGCAGATGATCCGCGACGGCGGCGCGAAGGCGGGCATCGCCATCAACCCGGCCACGCCGGCGGAATCGCTGAGCACGGCCATCGAGTTCTGCGACTTTGTCCTGGTGATGACGGTCAATCCCGGCTTCGGCGGACAAAAGTTCATCGAACCTGTTGTGGGCAAGATCCGTCACATAGCTCAGATGATCAGAGAGAGGGGTGTCGCGGCCGACATCGAGGTCGACGGCGGCATCGACGCGGCCACGGCGCCGCTGGTAGTCGCCGCCGGCGCGCGCATCCTCGTGGCCGGACAGGCCGTCTTCGGACAGCCCGACCGCAAAGCGGCAATGGAAGCGATCCGGAACAGCGTTAGCGTAAGAGTTTGACGTCCATCGGAGGAATTTTGAAAAAGACATTGACCCTCATCGCGGTCCTCGCGACCGCGCTCGCCGGCTGCCGGCATACGTTCCGCGGCAGCAACACCGGCGGAGGAAGCAGCAGCGTCACGAAATCGCTTCACGCGGCCTTCGATCCCGCGCTGACGAAGATGACCAAGGAACAGGTCTTCCAACTCGGCGAGGAGCAGTTCGCGAAGAAAAAGTACGCAAAGGCGCGCCAGTATTACTCGCACGTCTACGAGACCTTCCCGAACGACCCGCTCGGCAGGCGCGCGCTGCTGCGCGTGGCCGACACGTATTACGAGCAGGGCGATTCGGTGAACCTCGTCGAGGCGCAGTACAAGTACCGCGACTTCATCAACCGCTATCCCGGCAGCGACCGCGCCGACTACGCGATGCTGCAGATCGCCATGTGCTCGTACAAGCAGATGGAGCGTCCGGACCGCGATCAGCAGAAGACCCGCGAGGCGCTGGACAAGTTCAACGACGTCCTGAAGTCGTTTCCGCGGAGCGCGCTCCGTCCGGAGATGGACAAGCGGCTGCAGGATGTGCTCGACCGTCTGGCCAAGCACGATCACATCATCGCCCGCTACTACATCAAGCGGCACAGCTTCAACGCGGCAGTGCAGCGGCTGAACGGAATCGTGACGCTGTATCCGAACTACCGCGAGCGCGACGGCGTCTTCTTCGATCTTGCCAGTGCGTTGTCCGGCCTCGGACGCACGGCCGAGGCGAGGCTTTACTATGACCGCGTGGTCACGGAGTATCCGAAGAGCCCATACGCCGGCAAGGCCAGGCAGAAACTCGGGACGATGAAGACCGCATGAAAAAACACGCGGCGGCGATCGGTCTCGTTCTGTTGCTGATGTCCTGTGCGACGAAGAAGACCGACGAGAACGACGTGCCGTCGCTGGTGCCGCCGCCGGAAACCGCTTCCGCCGCGGCAACGAGCGCCGCCTCGGACGCGCGTCTCGCGGAGATGCAGACGTCGATGACGGAACTGCTCGAACGGATCGACGTGCTCAACGCGCGCATTGCTCGTCTGGAATCAGCGCCGCCATCCGAAACGCGCATCGCGGTGCAGACGCCGCCACGCGTCGTCGAACCTACGCCGCGCGCTGCTTTGGAGCCTGCGTCGGCTCCTTCGCCTGCACCCGTGCGCGCGACGCCAGCGCCTGTCAGCGGACCATTGCAGAACGCCGCAATCGCCGACAGTTATCGCGGTGCGCTCATCCTCTTCGGCAAAGGACGCATGGCCGATGCACGCGCCGCACTCCAGCAGGTTTTCGATGCCGATCCCTCCGGCGAGCTCGCGGACAATGCGCTCTACTGGATCGGCGAGACCTACTACGCCGCCTCCGACTTCGCGAACGCGATGCGCGCGTACGAGCGCGTGACGAAGGAGTACCCGGAACAGAACAAGGCCCCCGACGCCATGTTCAAGATCGGACTGACCTTCGAGAAAACCGGCGATCTCGGCATGGCGCGGAAAACGTTCGACGAAGTGATCCGCCGCTACCCGTACTCCACCGCGGCGTCGTCGGCGAAGCTGGAGCTGAAGCGCGTGAAGTACTAGCCTGTCATCCTGAACCGCCGGAGCCGCGTCGCGCGAAGCGCAGAGCGGCGGAGGACGGTGAAGGATCCCCGGCTGATAACCGCTTCAATTTTCGCGCGACCTTCTACTACCACCGCCCGGCCGGGTTAGCAGCCGGGGATCCTTCGACCGTCCTTCGGCACTCCGCCTTCGGCTACGTGCCTTCGGCGGCTCAGGATGACAGGTAGCGCCTTTCTCCACTCGCCACTCCCGACAGATACAATCCCAATCCATGGCTGACGAAACCGAAAGCGGGGCATCGCTTCTTGCGCGGCGCGAATATGCGCGCGCTGTTCCGCTCCTCAAACGCGATCTCGACAAGTACCAGTCCAATCCCCGCATCCGCCTGCAGTACGCCGATGCGCTGGCCGGCGCGGGCCAGCACGAAGAGGCCATCGCGCAGTACGAGCAGACGGCGAAGTACTACGAGGACAACGGGCTGACCGTGCAGGCCATCGCCGTCGCGAAGAAAGCGGAGAAGCTGCGCGATCAGATCGCCGCGTCGAAGCCGCGGGAGGAGACGGCGGGAAAGAGCGATCCGTTGTTCACGCGTCCGGTCCCGAAGTCGCCGCTCTTCGAAGTGCTGAACGAGGAAGAGCGCAACGCCCTGGTGCGTGAGATGGAACTGGAGTCGCACGACGAAGGAAGCGTCATCATCACCGAGGGGCAGCTGGGCGCGTCGATGTACATCATCGCCAGCGGCGAGGTGAAGGTGTTTACGCAAGGTGCCGGCGGCGCCACGGTCTACCTGGCCCGGCTGGGCGAGGGCGATTTCTTCGGCGAGGTGAGCATGCTCACAGGCAAGCCGCGCACCGCCACCATTACCGTCTCGCAGCGCACGGAACTGCTCCGCCTCGACAAGGACAAGCTCGACAACGCGCTGGCGATGTATCCCGGAATCCGCAAGGTGCTCAACGACTTTTATCAGCGCCGCGCCGAGCACACGGTCGAGGCGATGATCGAGAGTCTGAAGCGCAAGTAGGAGCAAACCTTGGCCGTTCTTCCCATCGTCAAATACGGCGATCCCGTTCTACGCAATCCGACGCAACCGGTCGGTGATGTCGACGTGGCGCTGCAGAAGCTGATCGACGACATGGTTGACACGATGTATGCCGCGCCTGGCGTCGGCTTGGCCGCGAACCAGGTTGGCATCGCGAAGCGGCTTGCGGTGATCGATCTGACAGTCGGCAAGAAGCCGGGCAATCTGCACATCTTCATCAATCCCGAGCTCGTTGAGATGGAAGGGCAGATCACGGAAGAGGAGGGCTGCCTCTCGATTCCCGACTTCGTCGAAACGGTTACGCGGCCGGAGCGCGTCAAGGTCCGCTTCACCGACCGCAACGGACAGCAGCGCGAGATTCGCGGCGAGGGCCTGATGGCCCGCGCGCTCTGCCACGAAATCGATCACCTCAACGGCGGCCTTTTCATCGATCACCTTCGCGGTTTCAAGAAGGAGCGGATCATGAAGAAGATTCAGAAGCTGGCCAGGTCGGGGATGTGGGGATAGCTACGGAGCCAGGGCAATGCCCCACGGCCCGTCCGGCACTTTGATCGTGGCGGTGACGCGGCCCGTAGCCGTATCGATCACCGAAACGTCATTCGAAAGCCCGTTCGCCGTGTAGAGCGTGTGGCCATCGCGCGTCAGGTTGATTCCCCATGGCCGGTTGCCGACCGCGATGTATTGCAGGACGCGATTCGTGGCCGTGTCGATGACCGCAACCGCGTTGCCGCGGCCGGTGGCGGCGTAAAGCCGCTTGCCGTCCGGCGAGAGGACGACGCCGACCGGATGATCGGCAGGCCGCAGTTTGATGTGCGCGATGGCCCGGTTCTTCTTCACATCGACCACGTTGATGCTCCCGCCCACCTCGGAGCTGACGTACGCGTGTACGCCATCGCGCGCGAAGACGGCCGCGCGCGGCCGGGCGTCGACGAAGATGTTGGCAACGACCGCGTTGGCCTTCGCGTCGATGACCGTGACGGTGTTGCTCGTCTCCGCCGTGACGTAGATCAATTTCCCGTCGTAGCTCGCCGCGACTCCCTCGGGTTCCGTACCCGTGACGAGGGAGATGTTCCTTCCGCTGCCGGCGTCGACGATCGACGCGGTACCGGCGTCTTCGTTGGCGACACAGAACCGCTTGCCGTCCGGCGTCATGGCGATGCCTTCGGGATCCGTTCCGGCTTTGTAGCGGCGGATGATCGTCAGCGTCATCGGATCGAGTGCGACTACTCCGTCCGGCGTTTTCGAAAATTGTCCGCGAAAGTGGCTGATCGCGACGTACAGCCGTTTGCCATCGGGACTGAGCACGATTCCGCGCGGGCGCGTTCCGACGGGGATCGTCTTGATGATCGCGCCATCGATCATCGTGACGGTGCCGGCGCGTTCGCTGGTGACGAAGATTTTGGCTTCTGCCGAGGCGCTCACTAGAAGAAAGAGGATGCAACTCAGAGCCTGCCGGGCCGCACAGACAAGAGTGTCTGTGCCACACCAGACGCTGGTAAGTGCTGGTTGGCTCATTTCAATGTGTACAGATACGCAACCATGTCGCGCGCCTCGTCCGGTTTTACGCCGAGGTTCGGCATCGCGTTTTGTGGGTCGGTCATCTGCGGGTTCTGGATGTAGGCGGTCATGTTCGGCTCCGTGTTCGCGAGCTTCAGGGCGATGATCTGCCGCGAAGCGATGTGCTCCATCGATGGGCCGACCATCCCTTTTGCTCCCTCGACGCCGGGGACGATGTGGCAGGAGTTGCAGCCGTACTGCTCGATGAGTTGCTTGCCGCGGTTGGGATCGCCCGCCGTGGGCGAGGCTGCTTCCGGCCGTTTGCAGGCGGCGACCAGCAGCACTGTCAGTAGTAGGAATCGTTTCAACGTTCTTCCTTTCGCAGCGCGTCGCTCGTTCCGAGGACGACGCGGCGCTCGGCCTCGCCGAGCCAGGCGGCGAAGATCGCGATGCCGAGGATCGTGAACAGGACGCCGGCCGGGATCCACATGATCAGGCCGGCCAGTTGTTGGTCCTCGATCGCGTTCAGGCCCCAGGCCGCGGTGCGCGCGCCGTAGATCGGATACCACAGATGCGGCGCGAATGTAATGAGCGCCCCGAGCGCGCCGCTGTGTCCTGCCGTGGCGAAGACATAAACCACCGCCGCGCCGTAGCCGAGGCGGCCGTAGCGCCCGTGTGTGAGCGACCACCAGAACATCGTGGCGGTAAGCAGGAAAGAAATGTGCTGCAGCGCGTGGATGCCGTCGTTGCGCAGCGTGGCCTCGTACCACGACGGAATGTGCCAGACCCACAGCGCGATCGCGTGCAGGGTCGTGACGACAAGCGCGCCCGTGATCCAGTTCCAGGTTCTCTCGACTGGCTCGCGCTGAAAAAAATGTCCGACAGGCACACGCCATCGTTGCGGTAGTGCCCAGAGGAAGGCGACCAGCGGACGTCCGAAGACGAGCAGCGGCGCGGCGACGATCATCAGCATTTCGTGCTGCGCCATATGCGCGGAGAAGAGGATGCCGCCGAGCGCGTCGAGCGGGGAGATGAGCGCGATGACGAGCGCGAGCCATCCGGCGGCGAAGGAGGCGATCTGCCATTTGCGAATCCCTCTCATTCGCACGACGCCGATGGCGTACATCGCGCCGGTGATCGCGAGCGGGATGACGACGAATGGTTCCCACGACCACCAGCGCATGAATGTGGACGGCTCGAGATGGTGGTGGCCGGCGTGGGCGTAGGCGGTCGCGGGAAGTAGGAGCGCCGCGACCACTGTCATCCTGAGCCGCCGGAGCGACGGAGCCGAAAGCGCAGTCGCGGAGGACGGTCGAAGGATCCCCGGCTGATAACCCGGAAGGGCGGCGGCTTCGGTTAACTGACAGGATCCTGCCGGTAGTCCCCCGCCCGTCCGGGTTTCAGCCGGGGATCCTTCGACCGTCCTGCGGCACTCCGCCGCTTCGCGGCTACGCGCCTCCGGCGGCTCAGGATGACAGCTCACTCGCAGGCTCCGAGGTAGAGGTGCGGGATCGCCATCGCGACAATCGCGATCGCAAAAGCGGCGTTCATCGACAACCCGCCGAGGCCCATGAAGCGGACGCGTCGCGTGTCCTCGCCGTTCTTCAGTCCGCGCCACGATTCGAAGGCGCCGAACGCGCAGATGACGAGTGCGATGATCGTGATCGCCCAGGAGACCCAATCCGCTTTGTGGTCGCAGATCCAATCGATCATCGCGTACTTTGTTGTGAACGCGGCGGCAAACGCGAACGGGCTGCTGAGGATGCCGGTCCATAGTTGCGGAGAGGCAGTTCGGATATCGAGCGGCTTGGTCGTCTCCATCCGTCAGCTTCCTTTGCGCTGCATCCAGGGCTCGATGAAGATGATGAAGTAGAACGGCACCCAGACGAGCGCCACGAAATACCAGTAGACGGCCGTGCAGCGGAAGTCGAGCAGGTGCTTTTTTACGACCGGCTTGAAGAGGCTGTAGATGAACAGCAGCGCGGTCTCGCCCGTGGCGGCCACCATGTGCAACGTGTGCATGCCGATGATCACCCAGATCACCGATCCATAGGCATGATCGCTCCATTTGTAGCCGAGGTTCGGGACGATGATGCCGTACTGGATGTAGAGGAAGACGAGTCCGACGGTGATCGAGATCACGTGGCCGATACGGATGGCCAGCATGTTCTTCGTGATCGATGCGCGGTCGATGACGAATGCGGCGATGCAACTGAGCAACAGCATGACCATGTTGATGGTCGGCATCAGCAGATTGGGTTTGGGAACGGTGCTCGGCGGCCAGTCGAGGTTCGTGCTGCGCAGGTAAAGGTAGGTGGCCATGGCCATCGCGAACATCGTTCCCTCGATGGCCAGCATGCCGAGGTTGCCCCACCAGATCAGCGCTCGGCTGTCTGCGGTGCCTTCAGTCAGCGCCGAAA
>Ga0233356_1000025_pt1 | contig 68851 bp, 60 predicted proteins | sample GEONSFMMS_FD_180700 | JGI IMG/M metagenome (GOLD analysis project Ga0233356, IMG submission 180700) | Soil microbial communities from Shasta-Trinity National Forest, California, United States - GEON-SFM-MS | ecosystem: Environmental > Terrestrial > Soil > Temperate forest > Bulk soil | place...
ACCCCGGCATCTCACGGCGCAAGGCGCGCGAGTTGATCGCGGCGCGGCGCGTGCTCGTGAATGAGCGGGCGGTGTCAATCGCGTCGCGCGAGGTGGATGCGGATGATCGCATCGCGGTCGTCGACGACCTGCCGGAGTTGTCGATCATTCGCGAGAGCGAGGAGTGGATTGCGGTCGACAAGCCTGCCGGGATGCCGACGCAGCCGACGCGCGATCGGGAGCAGCGTTCGCTGGAGGAGTTGCTGCGCTTGCGCTTCCGCGAGATCTGGCTCGTGCATCGCCTCGATACGCCGACGAGTGGTGTGGTGCTGTTCGCGAGATCCGCGTCAGCGGCGGCGACACTTTCAGCGCTGTTTGCAAACGGCGAGATCAGAAAGACCTATCTCGCGATTCTCGGCGGCGAGCTGAATGAGGAGCGCGAGGTTGATACGCCGGTTCAGGGGAAGAGCGCGCGAACCACGTTCCGTCCTTTGCGCACCGACAGCAATACCACACTCGTCGAGGCGGTCATCGAGACCGGCCGCACGCATCAGATTCGGATTCACGCGGCGTCGATCGAACATCCGGTCGCTGGTGATCGGCGGTACGGATCCGGTGGACGCGCGGCGCGGCTGATGTTGCACGCCTGGAAGTTGGAGCACGCCACCTTCGGAACACTCGAAGCGCCGCCGCCTACTTCGTTTTCTTTCGAGTCGCCCACCCTTCGATGATTTTCTGTGGCGTTCGCGAAAGGGCCAGCGCCTCGGCGGGAACGTCCTTGGTGATCGTCGAGCCTGCGCCGACGTACGCTCCCTTGCCGATGCGGACGGGCGCGACCAGTTGCGTGTCGGAGCCGATGAAAGCGCCGTCTTCGATGATCGTCTTGTTCTTGTTGACGCCGTCGTAATTGCAGGTGATCGTGCCGGCGCCGATGTTGACGTCCGCGCCGACTTCCGCGTCGCCGATGTACGACAGGTGCGACGCCTTCGCGCCTTCGCCGAAGACCGCCTTCTTCGTCTCCACGAAGTTGCCGACTTTCACATGGCGTCCGAGCTTCGTACCGGGACGGAGATGCGCGTACGGACCGACCGCAGCATCGTCTTCGATGATCGCGTCCTCCGCGACCGTACCGGTCTTCAGATGAACGTCGTCGCCGACTTTCACGTTCGTCAGATGAACGCCCGGCTCGATCACGCAACGCGATCCGATCGACGTCGTCCCTTCGATCGTGACGAACGGATAGACGACGGTATCGTTGCCGATGGACACTGTCGAATCGATGACCACCGTCGCCGGATTGCGAAATGTCACGCCGTCGGCCATCAGTTTCGTGACGACGCGCCGCTGGATTTCGCCTTCGACCGACGCGAGATCGGCGCGTGAATTCACGCCGAGGGCTTCGATCGGATCGTCGGCGATCACGGCACCGACCCGATGACCGGCGCCGCGAAGGACGCCGAGGAGATCGGTCAGGTAGTACTCGCCCTGGGCGTTGTCAGTGGAGAGATTGCGGAGGTTATCGAAGAGGTGAGCGCCGTCGAAGACGTAGATGCCGGCGTTCACTTCGCGAATCTGCTTCTCATCGTCCGAAGCGTCCTCGGCCTCGACGATGCGCGTCACGGTGCCATCGCCATCGCGCACGATGCGTCCGTACATCGCCGGATCGTCGAGCTTCATCGTCAGCAGCGTGAGCGCGTTTTGCGAGCGCTCGTGCTCGTCGAGCAGGCGTCGCAGCGTCTCCGGACGGGTGAGCGGGACGTCGCCGGAAAGGATCAGCACATGCCGCGCGCCATCGACGAGGGGCGCGGCTTGCAGCACGGCGTGGCCGGTACCCTTCTGCTCTTCCTGCACCGCATAGCGCGCGCGGTCACCGACCGCTTTCTGTACCGACTCGCGCTGATGGCCGATGACCATGATCGGCGGCCGGTCGCAGATCGCGCCGGCGAGATCGAGAACGTAGTCGATGATCGGACGGCCCGCGGCGGCGTGCAGGATCTTAATCGTCGCGGACTTCATGCGCGTGCCCTGGCCGGCAGCGAGGATGATGACGTCGAGGTTCTTGTTCAATTCGTTCATGCCTCCGTACGCCGCATCCTTTCAAGCGTCCGGCCATAGCGCTCGTAGAGGCGGAAAATCGTGTCGGTGAGCGCGACCGAATCGTGGCGCACGTAGTTGCCTTCCTTGATGATGTCGCCGAAAAACGGCGTGACGCCGAGCTCGCGGATCGCGTTCACGTCGAACGCGACGGGATGCTGCCCTTGCGAAGCGTACGCGCCGAGGATCGCCTCCGAGGGACGGCGGCCGTTGAGGATCATGACGTCGACGACCAACCCCGCGTGTTCGATGATGGCCTGCAGATGCTCCTCGGCAGTGTAGTCGTCGCTCTCGCCGGGCTGCGTCATCACGTTGCAGACATAGACGCGCAGCGCGCGCGAGACCTGCAGCGCCTCGGCGATCGGCTTGATCAGCAGGTTCGGCAGGATCGACGTGTAGAGCGAGCCGGGGCCAATGAGGACGAGGTCCGCCGCGTGCAGCGCCTCGAGCGCGCGGCTGGTCGGCTGCGCGTCGGCGGGATCGATGCTGAGGTGCGTGATGCGCGCGTGCCGCGGACATTCCGGATTCTTCTCGCCGAGGTACGAGCCGCTGATGGCCACTTCGCCGAGCAGTGCGGAGCCGTCGGCGAGAGTCGCGCGAAGGCGAACGTCAGCCAGCGTCGACGGATAAATCTCGCCGGCGATGTTGAGGACTTCGGATGCGGTGAGGATCGCCTCGTCGAAGCTACCGGTGATGTCGGTCAGTGCGGCGAGCAACAGGTTGCCGAGCGAATGTCCGCCGAGCGGTGACTCAGCATTCTCGAACCTGTAACTGAAGAGGCGCGACAGCAGATGCTCCTCCTCCGCCAAGGCGACGATGCAATTGCGAATGTCGCCCGGAGGCAGCATGCCGAATTCTTTGCGGAGCGCGCCGGAGCTGCCGCCTTCGTCGGTCACCGTCACGATCGCGCCGAGGCGGGCAATCGACCACGGGCCATCGGCGTCGACGTAGCCTTTCAGCCCACGAAGCAGGGTCGAAAGCCCGGTGCCGCCGCCGATGGCGACGATGTTGAGGCCGTGGTGGCGCATCGGCGGGATTGTATGCGCTGTCGCTGCGCGTCTTTGGCGCACTTTGCCGGTCGACTTCGCCGCGGAGCGGCTTCAAAAGATAGCGAGGGGTGAGAGCGAAGCGAACACCCCTCGAAATGTGCGCGCGCCCACGTATCGGCACACTTCATTTCTCGACTCTCGTTTCGAGGGGTGCTCGCGATGAAGCTGCTCGCACCCCTCGCTACCCTCTTGAGGCCGCTCCACGGCGGTGTGCAGAGCCGTCCCTACTCGTGCGCGCGCAGGAACGTCTCGGGCTTGCTGAACGTCTTGGCCATGCCGAGGCCGCGGCGGACGTTGTTGAGCGAGACCTTGCCCGTGGCCAGCGCCGCGCCGAGTTGCATGTACGTCTTCCACTTGCCGCGGTAGCGGTAGCGAACGTCGAGCGCGTGGCGCCAGAGCGCCGAATACTCTTTGTAAAAGTCGTCGAGCGAGAGCGTGGTCGGCAGCACGGCGTGGACGATGTCGTACATCTCCCAATTGTGCGTCGTCACATTGTCTTTGGCCGTGTCCCAGAGATCCGTGCCTGGCAGCGGCGTCAGAACCGAGAAGCCGCTGTTGTAGGCGCCGGTGTCGTCGATCCAATCGCGCAAGCGCTTGAAATCGTCGCGCGTCCAAGCCGGATCGACGATGAAGTTCGGCGTGAAGCCCACGCCGAGGTCCTGCAGGATCTTGATCGCGCGGACGTTGTTGTCGGCGGTGTTCTTCTTGTTGACCGCTTTCAATCCGGCGTCCGTGACCGACTCGAGGCCGAGGAAGATGGCCAGCTTGCCGCAGTCCTTCCACATCTCGATCAGGTGTGGGAACTTGCAGATGATGTCGGTGCGCGTCTGCACGGTGAAGAACTTCTTGATGCCGGCCGCTTTGATCTGGCGCGCCATCTCTTCGCCGCGTTTCACATTCATCCAGAAGATATCGTCGGTGATGAAGATCGCTTCCGCTTTGATCGCCTGCAGCTCGCGCACGACGCGCGCCGGCGATTTCTCGCGGAACGTCGACTCGTGAAACTTCCAGACCGAGCAGAAGTTGCACTTGAACGGGCAGCCGCGCGCGGTTTCCATCAGAGCGAGCGGCTTGTGGAAGTTGATGTAGTAGTGATCGGCGTAATGCTCGATGAGGTGTCGGGCCGGCAACGGATAGTCGTCGAGATTCTTGCGCGTTGGCGCGTGGCCGGTGCTGATCCAGCGTCCGTCGCGATGCAGCATGAGGCCGGGAACGGTCGCCAGATCGTGTCCGCGCTGGAGTGCGTCGACCATCGCCGGCATCACTTCTTCGCCGTCGCCGACCGCGACGGCGTCGATGACGTCGTCATTGAACCAGTTCGGATCGCGTGACGCGTCGTGGCCGCCGACGACGACGAACGTGCCGGGATTCTCGCGCTTGATCCGCTGCGCCAGCCGCACCGTGCGATTGCGCTCCGTCGTGAAATTGCACTGAAGGCCGACGACGTCCGGAGCGAATTTTCTGCATAGCGCGAGGCCATGCTCTTCGCCGTCGATGCGCAGGTCGTACACCTTGCACTCATGTCCATCGGCTTCGAGACACGCGGCGACGCAGATCGGGCCGAGAGGCTCGACGAACGTGAGCATCTCCAGACCGAGGATACCGCCGACCGGCGGTTTGACGAATGCGACTTTCATGGTGTGGAGGCGGTAAGGGCTTCCGAACTGCGCTTATTTCTTCTTGAGCTCCGTGAGCACCAGCTTGGCGACGGCTTTGAGTGTATCGAAAACGCCGGTGCCGTTCATTGCCACGGCCTCGAACGTCGGCTCAGCTTTAAAGTTGAGCTGGCGGTACATCTCATCGGCCGGCAGCGCCGTCGGCAGGTCGCGCTTGTTGAACTGCAGCACGTACGGAACCGTCTTCAGCTCGTAGCCCTGCTCTTTCAGGTTCTTGTCGAGATTGACGAGCGACTCGTTGTTCGCTTCCATGCGCGCTTCCTGCGAGTCGGCTACGAAGACGACGCCATCGACGCCCTTCAAAATCAGCTTGCGCGATGCGTCGTAGAAAACCTGGCCAGGAACCGTGTAGAGGTGGAAGCGGGTCTTGAATCCGCGCACGGTGCCGAGGTCGAGCGGGAGGAAGTCGAAGAAGAGCGTGCGGTCGGTCTCCGTCGCCAGCGAAATGAGTTTCCCTTTCGCTTGCGGATTGGTCTTGTCGTAGATCCACTGCAAATTGGTCGTCTTCCCGCACAGGCCCGGCCCGTAATAGACGATTTTGCAGTTGATCTCGCGCGCTGCGTAGTTGATGAACGTCATGCGCTATTCGCTGAACAGGCTGTCGATGTCCTCGTCGGTGATCTCCGCAAACGGAGAGTCGAACCGGCTGGCCAGATTGCCGAGCTCCGCCTCGGATTTGCGCAGCAGGACTTCGAACGTTTTCTCCAGCTCCGCCGAAGCTTTCTTCACGCGAAGGCGCACGAGGCCGAGCGAGGAGCGGTCATCGAAGATCACCACGAGAATTACGCGCTGGGCGACGAGGGAGATGTGGATGTTGTCGCGCTCCCCTTCGTGGAAGAGGATCGAGAACTCTTTTTCGCCGATGAGTTTCGCCAGTCCGTCGGTGGCGGCGACGTTGCCGGCCGTCAGCGAAGCGAGCGAGGTCGCGTCGACGCCGCGCATGTCGCCGTGGACGGCAATCTGCTGGCCGTTCTTATCGACCAGAAAGACGATTTTTGAATTGGAGTCGACCTGCAGTCGCTGGAGTGTTTCCTTGATCTGCTGGTACTCCTCCTCGTACATCACGAGATCAGGAGACGCCATGTTGTTTTTTCACCAATTTACTGCGAGGACTGGGACGACAAAGGTAGCACATGTCATGACTTAGCCGCCTCGGGCTAAATCTCGCGGCGGCCTTCGAGCGCCTTGGCCATCGTGACTTGATCGGCGTATTCGAGATCGCCGCCGACGGGGAGTCCGAAGGCGAGGCGCGTGGTCTTCACGTCGAGAGGACGGAGCTGCTGCGCGAGGTAGAGCGCGGTCGCTTCGCCTTCGACATTGGGATTTGTAGCAACGATGATTTCGCGCACGCCGCCGGCTTGGACGCGTTTCAGGAGACCTGCGACGTCGATGTCGTGCGGGCCGACACCCTTCAGCGGCGAGAGCGCGCCGAGCAGGACGTGGAAGAGGCCGCGGAAATCGCGCGTCTGTTCGATGGTGGGGATGTTGAACGCCTCCTCGACCACGCAGATCACGCTCGCGTCGCGCCGAGGATCGTCGCAAATCGCGCACGGTTCGACGTCGGTCATGTTGTTGCAGATCGAGCAGCGGAAGATTTTCGACTTCACCTCGACGATCGCGTTGGCGAGCGCCTCGGCCTCGCCAGTCGTGCGCTTGAGGATGTGATACGCGATGCGCGACGCCGACTTGCCGCCGACGCCGGGCAGCCGCGACAGCTCGTTGATCAGGTTTGCGAGTGGAGGAGCGGTCAATCTAGAAAAGTCCCGGAATCTTCATCCCGCCGGTCATGGCGCCGACGGTGCTGGACATCTCCTCGTCCACCTTGCGCGAGGCTTCGTTGACGGCGGCAACGACGAGGTCCTGCAGCATTTCAACGTCGTTCGGATCGACGGCTTCCTTGTCGATGGTGATGGCGAGCAGTTCCTTCGAGCCGTTCATCGTCGCTTTCACCATCCCGCCGCCGGCCGATCCTTCGACCTTCAGCGCGGTCATGCGCTGCTGCATCTGTTCCTGCATCTGCTGGACTTGCTTCATCAACTGCTTCGGATTCATGGACTCTCCCTTAACGCTTTCGTGATTCGACGATATCGGCGCCGAGGTGCTTCTGGAATGCCTGAACGATGGGATCGTCGCGAAGAGGCGAGGATGGTTTCGCAGGCGGCGCGCCGGCCGCGGGCGAATCGGTCTGCACGTCAATGGTCATCGCCTCTCCAAAGACCTCGGCGGCGAGTTGTTCGAGTGCTGGCCGCGCGCCGCTGACCTGATCGGCGGTGAATGAATCAGCGAACGTCAGCAGCAACTTGTTGCCGTCGCGACTGCGCGATTTCGCCGCGCCGAGGTAGCCGCCGATGAGCGGGCGCGCTTTTTGGACGCGTTCGATGAACGATTCGATGGTTGCAGTTGCCGACGACGGTTGTGCGATCTCGCGCGGTGCCGCTTTCGGTTCCACGGCCGCGCGAGCACGAGGCGGCGCAGCCTGCGGAATCGCAGCACTGCCCGCAAGCGCCTCTTCGACGGCACGCAAACGCGGGAACGTGGCGGCCTTCAGCAGCGCGATCTCGACTGCCAGCCGCTGATGCTCGGCGCGATTGACGGTTTCGTCGTCGCGCAGCAGCAAGTTGGCAATGCGCAGCAATTCCGAGTACGAGAACTTCTCCGCCGTCGTCCGAATGACCGGCAGATCCTCGGGGGCAACGTTCAGCATCGACTCATTCGCGCGGCCCGCCACGAGCAGCAGGTTGCGCATGAAGCTGAGCAGATCGCGATACAGCATCTTGAAATCGCGTCCGGTCTCCGACGCCTCATCGAGTGCTTCCAGAATCCCGCCGTGATCGCCGTCGGCAATCAACGTGGCGATGCGCGCGAAAAAGGTGGTGTCGGAGAGACCGAGGACCGTGGCCACGTCGGCCGCGGTGATGGAACGTCCGCCGAATGCGATGACCTGATCGAGCAGCGACAGCGAGTCGCGAACGCTTCCCTCGCCGCGTCGCGCGATGATCTCGACCGCGCGATCGTCCGCCTCGATCCCCTCGGCATCGACGATCTTCCGGACGCGCGCGATCAGATCGTCGAGCGTGATCTTGCGCAGCAGTTCCTTCTGCACGCGCGAGAGGATCGTCTGCGGGACCTTGTTGAGCTCCGTCGTCGCGAACATGAAGATCACGTGCGGCGGCGGCTCCTCGAGGATCTTCAGCAGCGCGTTCCATGCGCCCGTCGAGAGCATGTGCGCTTCGTCGATGATGAAGATGCGGTTGCGGTCGCGGGCCGGCTGGAACTGCGTGGTGTCGCGCAGCTCGCGGATGTTGTCGACGCCGGTGTAGGTCGCGGCATCGATCTCGCGCACATCCATGTCGATGCCCTCGGTGATCTCGCGGCAGATCGTGCACTCGTTGCACGGCTCGGCAGTCGGACCTTTGACGCAGTTCAGCGCCTTGGCCAGGATGCGCGCGGCCGTGGTCTTGCCGACGCCGCGCACGCCGGCGAAGAGATAGGCGTGATGGATGCGCTGGCCTTCGATCGCGTTCTGCAGCGTGCGAACGACAGTCTCCTGCCCGATGACGTCGCTGAAGGATTGCGGCCGGTATTTGCGCGCGAGCGCCTGGTAGGACATGTGGCGTGGAGTCTAGGGTGACGCGGGATGGAAAACTAGTGCGGGCGTTGCCGCCCGCTCGGAAGAGCCCAGGCCGTACTGCGTCACACAGGGGAACACCTTATCGCTGCTTCCTTCCGGACCTGACGAGGTTCGGTGCGCCTGCTGCACAGGACCCGGGCTCATCCCAACGGGCCGTAAAACGGAGCGGCATTGTAATCCGCACGGGCCATCAACCGAGGAAGCCGCACGGAACTTCCATTCGAAGAATGAGAGGGATTCTGCGCGGCTCGCGGCACATTTCGCGAAGCTTTGGAGTGCGGTGGCGACCGAGCCACCGCTTTGGGAGGGAGCGGGACGGCGACACCGCGAAGACGGAGCAAGCATCACACGCCGCGAGTCGTCACGATTCCACCGCCCTCCCAAAGCGGTGGCCTTGCCACCGCACTCCAAAGTGCTTCGCACGAAACGGGCGCTCCATTCTTCACAGCCTCTTTTCAGGCCGGTGGTGGTGCCGCGGAGGCGGCATTCGCGTTCGCGATGAGGCGCCGCAGGTCGACGATCGCTTCCTGCACTTCGCGATGCTCCTGAGCGAACGACGCGATGTCGCCGCCGCAGTGCACGCAGGTTGTTGTCCCCGCGTGAACGTATTGCATGCAGCCGTAGCAGAGATCGAGAACCGGTGGAAGGCGATCGGTGTCGCGCAACTCCGGCTCCTTCATCTCCCAATGCGGCGGGACCGCAATCGTGCGCTCGCCGTCGCTGCCGTCGAGCGGCTCGGTGATGAGATCGAAACGTCCTTGATCGAATGGCGTGCCGGGAGCTTCCTGCGTTTTGGCGATGCGCTCACGCAAGCCTTGCTTCGAAAGTTCGAGCGCGCGGTAATGGCAGTACGGATTGTTGCCGGGACGGCCGAAGAGCACCGTCGACGTCCAGGTGCAGCCGCCGCGGCAGACGTCGGCGTAGTAGCAATCGCGGCAGCGGCCCCACAGCTCGTTGATTTGCCGGTCGCGCGAGAAGCGGATCTCGCGGCTGTAGGTCCAGATGTCCTCGATGGTCATGTCGCGGACGTTGCCGCCGCTGAATTGCGCCGTCGGAAGAGACGGGCAGCCCTTGATCATGCCATCTGCTTCGATGCCGAGGACGGCGTGGCCCGCGCTGCAGCCGCTCCAGTGCGTCTCCTCGTTGCCGATGCGCCACTTGTGCTCGTAGGGACCGAAGTAGCCGATGTTGTTGCCGGCCTGCATCATCACGCCGAGCGAATGCGCCTCGTCGTATAGCTCCGCGAGGAGGGGCATCAGTTCGAGTAGCTGATACGGCTGCATCAGCAGGTGATCGTTATCGACCGCGTTTCCCATCGCGACGGTGAGCTGGACCTGCCATCCCTTCGCGCCGCGGCTTGCGATTTCGTGCAGGATTCCGCGCAGTTGCGGCATGGTCCGGCTGCCGATCTGCGTATTGCAGCCGCTGGGGATGCCGTGCTTGCGCAGCAGTTCCAGCGCCTGCATGGCGGAGCGGAAGGAGCCTTTGACGCCGCGGATTTCGTCGTGCAATTCCTCCAGTCCGTCGACCGAAACGCCGCACGTCCGCAGCCCCGCGGCCTTCGCCGCCCTGATCCGCTCCTCGGATAGCGCTCGTCCGCCGGTCTGCATCGACGGCAGGATGCCGTGGCTGCTGATGCGGGCGATGATGTCGGTCCAGTCGCGGCGGAGATAGGCCTCGCCGCCGATGATCGTGATCTCGCGCGTGCCGAGGCGCGCGAGTTGATCGACGACGTCAAAGCACTCCTCCGTCGACAACTCGTCCGTGCGCACCTTCCCCGCGCGCGATCCGCAATGCGCGCACTTCAGGTTGCAGGCGAGGGTGATCTCCCACACCACGTGAACCGGGTGTGCGTGCAGGAGATCCTCGACGAACAGCGCGCGTTCGGGACGATCGGGAGCGGACACTAGGACTTGCCGAGGTGCGCTTCGAGCTTCTTGATCGCGCCGTCCAGGTCGCTATTCTTTACCGCCTTGGCGTGATCGAGCAGTTGCTGCAGCTCGTCGCGGCTGGCGCCCTTCTCGATGGAGTTATTGATCCAGACGGCGTACAGCGGCTGGGGTCCGGGCGGGAAGTGCTTGCGCGCCTCCTGCAGAACCTGTTTTAGCTGATTGGTGTCGTTGCTTTTCAAAGCTTCGTCGATCCAGACGCCGTAAAGGAGATGGGGTTTGCTTCCGCCAGAGTATTCCGCCATCGCGTTCCTCCTTCTTTGCTGAAGGAAGCAATCTAGGATCGCGTTTGCAGGAAGTCAAGACGGCACGCCGTCGATTTTTAATAGCCAACCGGACGCGTCTTTGCCGGTGTGAACGAGTTCGTCACGCCGAAGTTCTTCGAGAGGTACGCGACCACGGCGGGCTTGTCCGTGTCCTTGAGGACGGCGCCCCAGCGGACCATCTTGTCGACGGTGGCCGTCCACTGTTTTTCGGTGAGGCGCTGCTGGACGAGGATGTCCGGCGAGTGGCAGGGGAGGCAGCTTGCTTCGACGAGTTGGCGTCCGTTTCCGGCGGGGAGCGAATGGAACTTCGTGCCGAGGATGGGAAGGGTTGGATCGTAGGTGGCGTGTTTCTTAGCGGCGGCGGCGAGCGCGAGAGCGAACATGATCATCAGCACGCGCTTCATGCCGTCACCTCGATATCGACGAAGTGCCAGGAGTTGTGCAGATAGCCGCTCTGATTCCAGGCCGCATCGCGCGGCTGAGTGTGGCCATTGATATCCGTCGCACGCGCACAGAGGCGCGCCGCGTCGGCGCGTGACGGCGTCCAGCGATGCGACCAGAGCCGCCACGCGTACGGATCGTGACGCGGATCGAGCGAGGCTTCGCTCCATGTCGCGCCGTCGTCGTCGCTGATCTCGACCTTCGCGATGTCGGGTGAACCTGAGAATGCAAAGCCGCGGATTTCGTACGCGTGACCGGCCTTCGCCTTCCTCGGCGCGGTGGTGATGTTCGACTTCACGAACAGCTCCGTCACCGGCGACATCTCCTCCGGTTTGAACGCCACGCCAGGCGCGCCGACGGTCAGCGGATAGCGGTACGCCGTCTCCATGTAGAAACCCTTCTGCGATTCGGCTTGCGGCGAGAGGCGGACCACCCACTTCATCCAGTGATCGCCGGCCCAGCCGGGGACGATGAGACGCAGCGGCGCGCCATGAATGACCGGCAGCGGCTCGCCGTTCATCGAAAACGCGAGGATGCCGTCCGCGAGCACTTTCTCCATCTCGATGCTGCGCTGAAACGGCGGCACTTTGCCTGGCGGAACGTCGCTGCCGAAAACGTGCAGATGTTTCGCCGTCGCTTTCACGCCTGCGCGTTCGAGTACGTCGCGCACGCGCACGCCGCTCCAGCGCGCGTTGCCGGCCGCGCCGTAGCGCCACTGCACGCCGGGAACGGTCGGTGCGTAGAGTCCGCGCCCGTTGCCAGCGCACTGCAACACGCACGTCGCTTCGGCGCGCGGAAGTTTTTTCAGATCGGATAGCGTAAGCTGTGCGGGACGTTCGACCTCGCCGTCGATCGTCAGACTCCACTTCTTCGGGTCGGGCGTGCGCGGGATCCAATGGCTGCGGACGAAAAAAAGTTCGTTCGGCGTCACGTAATCGGTCAACAGCGCCAGCGGCGTTTCCGCATTCACCGCATACCCATTCATCTGCAGCATCGATTCACGGACACGAGGCGTGGCCGCCTTTTGCGCTGCGAGCAGCGGAGCGGCAGCAAGGAGCAGAAAACGTCTGCGATCGATGCCTTCGAAGGTCATGACGTGACAGTCTATCTCACGATGAACAAACGACTTGATGCCGATGACGCGAAAGATGGTCCGGGATTTGCCCTTTGGCGGACTCATATGAAGCCGAAACGCCGCATCGCCGACTACAGCTGGACGCCGCCGCGCGACTTCCGCGACATCTGCGCCTGCCAGCGCCACGCGCGGCGCGAGCGCGCGCTGTGGCGTCGTGCGATGCGCGGTGCGCGCAAACGCGCGGTCGCGTTGTTCGTCACCGTGCCGCTCGCGTTCTGCGCCATCGGCATGGAAGCGATGGACGTCTCGCTGCCGCGACTGGCGAAGCAGGCCATCGAGATGAGCAGCAGCGGCTCGCGCGAATTCGAAGTCTTCACCGCCCGCAAAGTGCGCGACGCGTTTATCGGTCCCGATCGCATCGTGAACACGCTCACCTTCGACACCGCCAAAGAAGAGTTTTTCAAGGCAGAAGTTCCGTACGGCTCAATCATTTACCGCGAAGCCGTCAGGAATCAGTTGCCGCCTGAGTTGATTGCCGCGGTCATCGAATCAGAATCCGACTTCCGTCCGCGCCTCGTTTCCGCAAAGGCCGCGCAAGGACTGATGCAGATCGTTCCCGAGACCGCGCGGCTCATGGGTTGCGACGATCCGTTCGATCCGCACGCGAACATCGCCGCCGGAACGCGCTATCTGCACTACCTCGTGGACCGTTTCGGCGATGAAAAGATCGCGCTGGCCGCCTACAACGCCGGCGAAGGCACGGTCGAGCGCCTCGGCGGCGGAATCCCGCAATATCCGGAGACGATCGATTACCTGCACCGCGTCGCCACCCGCACGAAGCTCTACCGGCAACGCGTGCAGAACCGCTACCTGGCCTCGGTGCGGATGCAGTCGTCGATCATCGCGCGCTGACCGGCGCCGGCGCGTCGACCGCCACGGGAAGCGTGAAGAAAAACTTCGTCCCGTCTCCAGGCTGACTCTCCACCCAGATCCGCCCGCCGTGCGACTCCACGATGCCCTTCGCGATCGGCAACCCGAGGCCGGCGCCGAGGCGCGCGGTGCGTTTGGCCTGCCAGTAGGGATTGAAGATGTCGCCAAGGTTTTCGCGCGGGATGCCAGGGCCGTTGTCGGCGACGGTGATCCGTACCTTGCCATCCTCCGACTCAGCGCGGCACGTGATCATCCCGCCCGAAGGCGTGAACTTCATGGCGTTGCCGATGAGATTCGACAGCACCTGCAGCACGCGATGGCGGTCGGCATACACGGGCGGCACGTCTTTTGGCGCCTGGCACTGGAGCGTGATCGAAGCCGTCGCCGCCTGCGACTTGAACAATTCGTACGTTTCCTCGAACAGCGACTGCACGTCGAGCGGCGCCGGATCGATCGGCAACTGATTGCCGCCTTCGAGCCGCGTCAGGTCAAGCAAATCTTCGATCAGACGTTTCATCCGTTTCGCGGAGATGTCGATGATTTCGAGTTGCTCGCGATCGTCGGGCTCGATCTTGTCCGACATCTGCAGCAGCGAGGCTCCGAGCATCACCGCGTTCAGCGGGTTGCGGAGATCGTGCGACACGATCGCCAGCACCTCCTCGCGCGCCTGCACGGCTTGTTGCGACTCGCGATACAGCCGCGCGTTGTCGATCGCCAGCGATCCGTGCCGCGACAACTCGCTGACGAGCGCCGCGTCCTCCTGCGCGAAGAGCGTTCCCTCCGCCGCCGCGGCGAGGATCACGCCGAGCGTTTGTCCGCGGCTGACCAGCGGCACCGCCAGCAGCGAGCGATGCTCCTCCGCCGCGACGCCGGCGTACTTCAGCAGCGACGACGCGTAACCGATGATGCGCGACTCGCGTTCGCGAATCACCAGCGCCAGCGCCTCGGGGACGTCGCGGATGACGTCGCCGACTCGCGTTTCGAGCTCACGCTCGGCCTCCGCATCGCGATGCGAAGCCGCGGCACGGCGAAGCGCGCCGTCCGGCTCCGCGAGATCGATCACGCAGATGTCGGCGATATTCGGCACGATCAACTTCGCGAGCGTGGCGATGGCATGCTCGTAGTCGAGCGACGATGCCAGCTCTTGACCCGCCGTCGCCAGGAACGCGGCGCGGCGCTCCTCGCGCTCGGCCGCGGCGCGGGCACGCTGTGCATCCGCCGCCTCGCGCTCCGCCTCCTGCCGCCGTCCCATGGCCTCGCGCGCCAGGAGCCGCATCTGGCGGCCGAGGCCGGCCACGAGCATCGCCGACGTGAGTGCGAGGAGCGTGAGAATGATCGTGAGCCACTGACTCAGCTTCTCAGCGTCGCGAATCTTCGTCAGGCGGTCGTCGATCGCGCCTTGAATCGAAACCTCCAACTTCGCCGCGGCCGTCAATGCCTGCTCGTACGACGGATGCTTTTCGAAGAGCCGCGTCATCGAGACCTCGGCCGGAATCTGCCGCGCCAGGAACTCGCTGGAGACGATGTCCGCGTGCCATTCGCTCGACTCTTTCGCCAGCGACTTCAGGTCGGCCGCGACCTCGGGGCCGAGCTTCGGCGCGAGCTTGCGCAACGTTTCGGAGTCGTGCTGCTGCTCGGCGAGAAGGCGAAGGTAATCGTCGCGGTACTGCTTCTGCCCTGTGACCTGCCAGGCGATGATGTGGCCGAGCTCCGTCGAGAGATCCGTCTGAATCTCGTTCGCCGCGCGCCGCGACGGCTCGGCCACGTCGGTAATTTCTTGCCGCGTGTGCGACGTCTGCCTGCCGAAGAAAATCGGCAGCAGTACCAGCGTCAGCAGCGACGCGATGATGAACGCAACCGGTACGATCGTCGTCCACGTGCTGTCGGGACCGACGCGCCAGATGCTTCGCCGCTCAGTTTGCCTTTCTGCCACGAATGCTCCGCGTCAACTCTTTTGTGTCTTCTCCCACGAGATCCTCTTGGACGCAAGTGCCGATGCAGCAATATGCTTGCCTTCGCTTACCGTACGAATGCGCACCCACGATCGCAGAATCTTCCAGCGCCTCCGCCTGCCACGCCCGATCCTCGGCACGCTCGACGGCCAGAACACGCTCATTCTCGACCTCGGCGTCATCGGCGCCTTCGTCGAGCACTACGGAGTTACGACGCCGAAGACGCGCTCCCGGTTGCAGTTCCAGTGGCAGGGCGACTCGATCGAGATTGACTGCGAGGTGGCGCGGACGGAAGTCGTGCGTCGCGCCGGCACGAACGCGCTCTCGCACACCGGCCTGCGATTCATCGAAGCGATCGGCCGTTCCGAGGAGCGGCTGCACGACCTGATCGCATCATTTGTCGGAAAGATGCTGGCCGCGCAGAAAGCGAACGCCGAGGGCATCGCGCGTGACGAAGACGATCTGAAGCTCGTCGACATCGGCGGCGCGCGCCGCGTTCGTGTGCACGGCCTGGTGCGTTATCGCCTGCACGCGGACGGAACGTGGATGCGCGCGATGACCAGCGATCGCCGCCAGCCGCCGGATGGCTTCACCGTCGCCGCGTACGAATACGAAAGCGACCTCGAGGCGCTCTGCCTCGCGTACGAAATCGCCGACGCGGAAGGCCGCGCCATGATTCGCCTCGTGTCGGAGCTGAGCGTCAACACGGTCCCGTCGTGAATATCGATCCCGAGTTCGGCCGGATTCTGCTGCGGGTCGTGCTCGTCGGCGGAACGATCGTGGCCATCGGCGCGACGGGGCTGTTCTTCGCGCTGCGCGCCTTCGCGCCGACGGCGAAGAAGGGCAGCGACTTCCGCGCCGTCGTCATCGTGATCGCCGTGTTGGCGGTCGTGATGGTGGGCTGCTTCGTGCTCCTGATTTTTTCGTACTCGAAGCGCTGAGCTCGCGCAGGACGGCGGCGGTATGTTGGCCGAGCGACGGCGGCGGTGATCCGATGTCCAGCCGCTCGCCGTTGATACGAACGGGATTGCGGACGGCGTCGTACGCGCCGATCTCCGGATGTTCAACGCTCGCGACGAGCGCGCGTGCGGCCGGCGTGCTCAGCGCTTCGCGCACGCCGCGCACGAGCGAGGCCGGAATGGATGCACGGCGGCAGCGGGCCACCCACTGCGCGGCCGTCTGTTCGCGGAACGCATCTTCGAGAATTGCCACAAGGATTTCGCGATGCTTGACGCGCTGAGTATTCGTGGCGAAACGCGCGTCTGCCACGAGGTCCGCGCGCAGTACGTGCTCGCAAAGCTGCGCGAAATGACGATCCGTTCCAACTCCGATCGCGAACGCGCGATCGCTGCCGTGGAACACCTGATACGGCACGATGGACGGATGCGCGTTGCCGTACCGCGCCGCCTCCTTCCCCGTGACCAGCACGTTCTGCGCGACATTTACCAGCGACGCGATCGTGGCCGAAAAGAGCGACACCTCGATCGACGCACCCTCGCCCGCGCGAAGCGCCGCGCAGATGGCGCCGAAGGCGTAATGCGCCGTCAGCACGTCCGCCAGCGCCACGCCGATCTTCATCGGTTCGCCGCCGGCCTCGCCCGTGATCGACATCAGCCCCGATCCCGCCTGCGCGAGCAGATCATAGCCAGGCGTATTCGCGTCGTCCGTATCGCTGTCGAATCCCGCGATCGTGCAATGCACGACGCGCGGATTGATCGCGCGCGGCGCGAAATGCAGCGACTCTTTCTGCGCCGGCAGAAAGTTGTCGACTACGACATCCACCCGTTCGATCAGCCTCCGCGCGATGTCGGCGCCTTCGGCCGATTTCAGATCGATGGCCAGCGACTCTTTGTTGCGATTGATCGACAGAAAGTACGCGCTGAAGTCGCCAACGAACGGCGGTCCCCATCGCCGCGTCTCATCGCCGCTCGGCGCTTCGACCTTGATGACGCGCGCTCCCCAATCGCCGAGGAGTTGCGTGCAAAGTGGGCCCGCAAGAACGCGCGAAAAATCGGCGACGAAAATGCCGTCCAACGGCAGCGCGCGTTTGCGAGCCATCTGCGTTACTTCGCCGCCTTCTCCACCTCGGCGGCATAACCTTCGATGACTTTCGCGACACTCTCGATCTGAGCATTTGAATCAACCCATTGCTTCTGCTCGATCGCCTCGCGCACACCCGGAATCGTCTTCACGCCGTACCCGGTGTAGAAACCGGGCGCGTAAATCTGGTGGCGGAACCACGGCCGCCGCGGCAGTCCGTTCGGGAGCAGCAGCGACTGCTCGATGTGCATGAGCGCGCGGTCGAACGCCGGCTGCCGGTCGGCAGACGCCGAAGCCGCGGCGCGATCGAAATCGCGCGCGCTGCGCTTCAAATGCGCGACCGCATTCTGCAGCGGTGCGAAGTTGAGATATGGCACCGCGTCTTCAGACTTTGGCGAAACGAAGGTCTTGGTCGGATCGGACGCGATCTCGTACGCCCGCTCGCGCACGAGCCGGTTGCGGTCTTCGATGTCGCGCCGCTCGTTGTCGGCCAGCTTCGTCAGCTCCTCGAGATAGCGTCCCACGGTATCGGCGAACGTCGTCAGCTCGAACGGCAGTACGTCCGCATTAGCGAGCCGCAGCACCAGACGCCCGGTGGTCTTCGCCTGTGCGATCCCGTAATCAAAATTCGGATCGCCGAACCGCGTGTAGTGATCGAAGGAGTCGTACACGGAGTGATACGACCCGCCGCCGCCCTCGCCGCCGTAGCCGATGTTCATCGCGGCGACTCCGGTGTGCTGCAGGAACGGCGTGTAGTCCGATCCCGATCCGAGCGCATCGAGCCGGATCAGCTCATGCTCGCGCGCTTCCTTCCTCTCCTCGGCATTCTTCGCCAGCGTGGCCTCGCGCGCGCGCATCCGCGCCAGCACCGAGACGTTCCGTTCCGGATCGTTCACGTCGCGCGCAACTTGCGTCATCAACTTCTCCAGCGTGTGCGAGCCGCCCGCGTCGAGGAAGCCGCGCGAATTCGTATCGGAGTTGATGTAAACGACGCCCTTCGCGCGCAGCTCGTCGGCGTGCGTCTCCGCCCATTCCGTTGAACCGATCAGACCTTCCTCTTCGCCATCCCACGCCGCGAATTGAATGGTCCGTTTCGGCCGCCAGCCGCTCTTCGCCAGCTCGGCGATCGCCTTCGCTTCCTCCAGCTCCGCCACGAGGCCGCTGAGCGGATCGTTCGCGCCGTTCACCCACGCGTCGTGATGGTTGCCGCGCATGATCCACTCATCGGGATACTGCGAGCCGGCCATCCGCGCGATGACGTCGTAGGCCGGCACCATGTTCCAGTTGAACTCCAGCGCCAGGTGCACGCGCGAAGGTCCGGGCCCGAGGTGATAGGTGATGGGCAGCGCGCCGCGCCAGTCGGGAGGCGCGACCGGACCGCCGAGCGCGCGCAGCAGCGGCAAGGCGTCGCCATACGAAATCGGCAGCACCGGGATTTTCGTGATGACGTCGGCGTCCTTGCGGTCGAGCCGCTTCGCGTCCGCGGTCGCTCCGACGCCGGGCGTGAGCGGATCGCCGGGATGCACCGGCATGTCCATCACCGACCCGCGTTGCGCGCCGTTCTCGTTGCGGTACGCGCCTTTCGGATAGACGTCGCCCTGCGCGTACCCGTCGTCCTTCGGATCGGAGTAGATGATGCAGCCGATGGCGCCATGCTCCGCCGCCACCTTCGGCTTGATGCCGCGCCACGACCCGCCGTAGCGCGTGATGACGATCTTCCCCTTCACATCGACGCCGTTGCGCGCGAGGATGTCGTAGTCGGCCGGGATGCCGTAGTTCGCGTAGACCAGATCGCCGGTGACGTCGCCGTCGATCGAGTACGCGTTGTAGGTCGGAAGCTGCTCGCTCTGCTGCCCCGAGGTCGCATCGCCCGGCACCGGCGGCTCGACCAGCTTCGCGACAAACCGCTCCGGCGCGATCAGCTCGACCACGCGCCGCTTCGGCGTCGGAAACAGCACCCGGAACTCCTCGATGTTCGTGTCGTACCCCCACGACTTGAACAGCGACGCGATAAACTCCGCATTCTCCTTGTCATAGGCCGACCCGAGGTGATGCGGCCGCGCGGACAGCCGCTTCAACCACTCCCGCAACTCCTCCCTTTTCAGCGACGAATCAAACTGCGACTCGATCGCCCGCTCCTTCGCCGCATTCGCTGGACTAAACCCCAGCATCGGCGGCTCGGACGGCGTTTGAGCAAAGAGGGCGGCGGCGAGAAACACGGTAAGTGCGAAAACGATGCAGCGCATGGGCGGGGATTGTAACGATCCGCGCAAGTACGCGACAGAGAAACGGTTCACGCGGAGGCGCGGAGACGCGGAGGTGGTTTCTGGTTTTCTCCGCGTCCCCGCGGCTCCGCGTGAAAAAGGGTTACACCAATCGCGACGGAGGCAGCAGCGACTTGTTGATCGCGATCGCCGCGATGGCCCCATCCGCGGCAGACGTGATCGCCAGTTGCGAGCCGGGGACGAGGTCGCCGATTGCGTAGATGCCTTCGACCGAGGTCTTCTTGTGATCGTCGACGATGATGTTCGGGCGCTTGTCGTCCACCTCGCAGCCGAGGTCCTCGGCGAGGAGGCAGGAGCGTTCGACGCCGATGGTGAAAAAGAGGGCGTCGACGGAGACGCGTTCGCCTGTCGAGAGGACGGCGGCACGGACCATCGCGTTCTCGCCGACTAGGGAGATCACCTTCTCGTCCTTCACGCCGATGCCGAGGGCCAGGAGCTTGCTGTGGTGCTCATCGGTCCACTCGCGGGGATGGCCGTCGGTGAAAATCGTCAGTTGCTCGGTCCATTGCAGGAGCTTGAGCGCGAGGCCGACCGCTTTCTTGCCCCAGCCGATCACGCCGACGCGTTTCTCGCGGACCTCATAGCCGTCGCAGTCGGCGCAGTGGAAGACGCTGCCGCCGTAGTAGGACTCGATTTCAGGGATGTCGGGGAGCTTGTCGCGGACGCCGTACGCGAGGACGACTCTGCGCGCGCGCATTGTCCCGGCGCTGGTCGTCACCTCGAAGATGTCGCCGACGCGCTCTACGCGGCTGGCCGTGCAATGGCAAATCTCTGCCCCTGCCGCCTCGGCCTCGCTGCGTCCGCGCGCGAGCAGCTCGCCGGGCGCGATGTTGTGTTGCCCGAGGAAGCCGTGGATGGCGCGCGAGGCGTAGTTGCGCGGCTTGCCGCTGTCGATGAGCAGCACGGGCCGGCGGTAGCGCGCCAGAAAAATCGCGCAGGTCAGCCCGGCCGGACCTCCGCCGATGATGATGCAGTCATACGTCGATTCCCTCGGCATTCGAAGCGGACTCCAGTGCACGATAGCGGCCACGTACGGTAGGCTCCGCGCGTGGCGCTCGTCTTCGTCGCCGGCAATGCTGCCGACGTCTTTGTTCCTGATCTGGCGGCGGCGATCGACGCCGCGCTGCGAACGCGTTTTCCGTCGCCGAGGACTATTGATGCCGAGGCGTATCGGTCAGATCCGGTAGACGCGGCGGGATGGACGCAACTGCAGGCCCGCGCGATGCGTTTGATCTCCGCTCCGCATCTCGGCGGGTTGGATGCGTATCAGTCGGTCTACCTCCCGCTTCGATTTGAACGCGTCGAGCACATCGGCATCGCCTCCGTCGCTGATCCCCTCGAGGTTGGAAGTCTCGATCTGCTCCTCGACGAGCTGCGACTCTTTGCTGCACACGCGTCGCTGCCGACCGACGATGTCGAATTGATGCAGCTCGCGGCGAAGTACCTCGAGGACGATGACCTCTTCTCCTCTGATCTGGACATCCAGACGTATGTGCAGTTGCTGCTGACTGCGAAGCAGGCGGCGGCGCATGGGGTAGCGTTGTGGCTCAATCCTGCGGCGTAGCGCGCAGGATCTCCGGTGATACCGCGCCGGTGATGTTTGCATCCGCTGTCCTTGCAAGATAACCGGCGAGATCGCGCGGCCGGTGCTTGAAACCGCGGTCCTCGCACTGCCACCGGAGATCCTGCGCGCTTCGCCGCAGGATAGAGTCTTAGGTACCCGAAACTATGGACCGCCTCAAACGGATCGCCCCGTTCCTCAAGCCGCTCCTGATTCTGGCGCTGTTCGCAGTGGCGCTGCGGGTGCTGCACGACACGCTGGCGCAGTACCGGTATCGCGACGTCATCCGCTATCTCGACGCCCTGCCGATCGACCAGATCCTCCTCGCGGCCGGCCTCACGCTTCTCGGATACCTGGTGATGACCGGCTACGACACGCTGGCCTTCCGCTACATCCGCCATCCGTTGCCGTACTTCAAGATCGCGCTGGCGTCGTTCATCGGCTACGCCTTCAACAACAACGCCGGCTTCTCGGGATTGGTCGGCGGATCGCTGCGCTACCGGCTGTACAACGCGTGGCGGCTGACGGCGGTCGAGATCGCGAAAGTCATCGCCTTCTGTACGGTCAGCTTCTGGCTCGGCTTCGTGCTGCTCGGCGGCATCTTCTTTCTGGCGACGCCGCCGGACATCCCGCCCTCGATTCACATTCCGTTCGCGTCGATCCGGCTGCTCGGCATCGTCCTGTTGCTGCCGGCCATCGGCTACATGCTCTGGATCGCAATCCGCCGCGAACCGGTGCGCATCAAACAGTGGGAGTTCGAGCTTCCGTCGGCTGGACTCTTCGTGGCGCAGGTGACGACCTCGTGCCTCGACTGGATCATCGCCGCCTCGGTGCTCTACATCCTGCTGCCCGACTCGCTGCCGCTGACCTTCGGCCGCTTTCTCGGCATCTTCCTGCTCGCGCAGATCGCGGGTGTGGCGTCGAACGTGCCCGGCGGCATCGGCATCTTCGAGGCGATCATCCTGGTCTTCCTCGCGCCGTTCTTTTCGGCATCGGCGATCCTAGGCGCGCTGGTCGCGTTCCGCGTCATCTATTACCTGCTGCCGCTGCTCGTGGCCATCCTGCTCCTGGCGACGCACGAGATCGTTGAGAAGCGCGAAGGCGTCGCCAAAGCGTGGCGGATCTTCGGACGATGGGCGCCCGGTATCGCGCCGCAGCTCCTCGCCTTCACCACGTTCGTCGGCGGAGCCGTACTCCTATTTTCCGGCGCCACGCCGACGCTGCCCGGCCGCATCGGATTTCTGCGCCGCGTCGTGCCGCTGCCTCTCGTCGAGCTGTCGCACTTCTTCGGTTCGATTGCCGGCGCGGCCTTGCTCGTCCTCGCCCGCGGACTGCAGCGGCGTCTCGATGCCGCGTATCAGCTCACCGTCGTCGTCCTCGGCACCGGCATCCTCTTCCAGATTTTCAAAGGCGGCGATTTCGAAGAAGCGATCATTCTCGCGGTGATGCTGTTCGCGCTCGTGGCCTCGCGTCGGCACTTCTACCGCAAGGCGTCGCTGCTGAACGAAGGATTCGGGCCGGGCTGGATCGCCGCAATTCTGCTCGTCCTGATCTCGTCCGCCTGGTTGGGATTCTTCAGCTACAAGCACGTCGAGTATTCGCGCGATCTGTGGTGGCACTTCTCCTTCCGTGCCGACGCGCCGCGCTTCCTGCGCGCCTCGGTCGGCGTTGTCGGACTGCTGCTGCTCTTCTCGATTCAGCGCCTGCTCCGGCCAGCCGCCGAGGAGCCGGATCCGCCGACGATCGAAGAGGTAGAGAGGGCGGCGGCGGTCATCGCAGACGAGAAAAACAGCCAGGCCAACCTCGCGCTACTCGGTGACAAGCCGCTGCTCTTCAGTCCGACCGGACGCGCATTTCTCATGTACGGCGTGGAAGGACGGAGCTGGATCGCGATGGGCGATCCGGTCGGCGCCGACGATGAGAAGCAGGAACTGATCTGGCGTTTCCGCGAGTTGTGTGACCTGCACGCCGGCTGGCCGGTTTTTTACGAAGTGCAGCGCCAGAATCTTCACTTCTATCTCGACCTCGGCCTGACGCTCCTGAAGATCGGCGAAGAGGCGCGCGTGAAGCTCGACGACTTCTCGCTCGACGGCGGCGACCGGAAGTGGATGCGCAAGATGTTGCGCAGAGTCGAGGCAGAATCGTGCACATTCGAGATCGTCGATGCCGCGCCGATCATCGACGAGCTGCGCGTCATCTCCGACTCCTGGCTGGCGGAAAAGAAGACACGCGAGAAAGGCTTTTCCCTCGGCTTTTTCGCCGAGCGTTACGTGAGTCACTGCTCGGTCGCCGTCGTGCGCAAAGATGATCGCATCGTCGCGTTCGCGAATCTCTGGGAAGGCGCCGGCGAAGAGCTGTCGGTCGACCTGATGCGCCACCTGGCGGACGCGCCATCGGGCGTGATGGACTACATGTTCGTCAATCTCATCCTCTGGGCTCAGGAGCGCGGCTACGCGTGGTTCAACCTCGGCATGGCGCCGCTGTCGGGACTCGAGAATCGCTCGCTCGGCACGCTCTGGAATCGCGTCGGAGCGTTGGCGTATCGGTTCGGCGAGAACTTCTACAACTTCCAGGGCCTGCGCCAGTACAAGGAAAAATTTGATCCGCAATGGGAGCCGATGTACCTGGCCAGCCCCGGCGGCCTGGTGCTGCCGCGCATCCTGACCAACCTCGCCGCGCTGATCTCCGGCGGCCTGCGCGGCGTGATCTCGAAGTAGATAGACTCCGGCGGCGATGACCTGGTACCAGGAATGGTTCGGCGAGGAGTATCTCGAGCTCTACGCGCATCGCGACGACGAGGAAGCGCGGCGGCAGGTCGCGTTTTTTCGCGAGCACGCCGGCAGCGTCGATGGCGTCATCCTCGACCTCGCCTGCGGCACCGGACGTCATGTCACCGAGTTGAATGCCGAGGGATATGACGCCGTCGGATGCGACCTATCGTTCACGCTGCTGCGCACCGGCATCGACGAATACGGACCGCTTCCCGTCGTACGCGCGGACATGCGTGCACTTCCTTTCGGCAGCGGCAGCTTCAATGGATTAGTCAACTTCTTTACCAGTTTCGGATACTTCGCCACCGAGGGCGAAAACTTGAAAGTCGTGCGCGAAATGGCGCGCGTGCTCCGGCCGGGCGGCGTTTTTCTCTTCGACTATCTCAACGTTGATCGCGAGCTGGACAAGCTGGTCGAGCGCGAGACCCTCGAGACGCCGAGCGGACGGGTCGAGATCGAGCGCTGGTTTGATCCGCGTGACCGTTCTTTCAACAAACGGATCACGATCGGTCAAAAGCGTTACCTGGAGCGCGTTCGCGGGTACGATCTGGACGAGATCTCGACGATGTTCACTTCCTCGGGCCTTTCGATCCGCGAAGCATTTGGCGATTTCGACGGCGCACCGTTCAACGCCGCCTCGCCGCGCCTGATCCTCGTCGGGAGCCGCGCGCGATGACGGAGGCCGCCTGTTTTTGTATCCCGCTAGCGGCATATCCCGGCTTCAATCGCTTCACGCTCGATTGGATGGCTGGCAATCCGAACGCAACGCAGTTCCTTTCGCGCTCGAATCCGGCGCGCAGTGCAACCGCGCGTGACGCCGCGCTCGCTGATGCGCTGATCGCATCGAATCGCAACTGGGGCCGCAACGTCGACGACGAAATCGTGCGCTGGTCGCACGGTGAGACGTTCACCGTCATCGCCGGCCAGCAGGTCGGATTCGCAGGAGGCCCGATTTACACACTGGCCAAGCTCGCCGGGATGCTGAAGCTGAAGCGCGACAACGAAGCGCGCGGCATTCCGACCACCGTCTTTTTCTGGCTGGCAACCGAGGATCACGACTTCACCGAAGTGGCCACACTGTCGCTGCCGAAGCGCGATCCGAAGCAGCAGCTCGATCTCACCACGTTTCGCGCGCGACATCCGATGGGAAAGATGGCAGTCGGCGCACTGCCCGTCCCCGAGGAACTGACGCTGGCGCTGATCGAGTTTCTCGACATCCCACGTCCGACATGGCTGCGCGAAGGAATTACGTTCCGCGACTCGTTCGCCGAGCTGATCTCGTCTGCCGTGGATGGGAAGTTCATCCTCGTCGACGCGCTCCTTCCCGAACTGCGCCGCGCCGGGGCGCCGCTGTTCGATGGCATTCTGACGAACTGGGATCGCATTCAGCGCGCGCTCGATGTTCGCGGCGAGGAGTTGATCACGGCCGGTTACGCGCCACAAGTCCTCCCGCGTCCAGGTGAGCCGCACACGCTGCTGTTCGAGCTTGACGAAAACGGCCGTCGCGAGTTGATCGAATCACCGCAATCGCTTCCGCCGCCGGAGCGGACATCCACCTCGGCGCTCACTCGTCCGCTGCTGCAGGATTTTGTGCTCCGTCCGGACATCTTTGTCGGTGGTCCATCCGAGGTTGCGTACTACGCGCAGATCGCACCGCTGCACGAAATGCTGAATGTGCCGATGCCGCGCGTCGCGCTACGAGCGCACGAGATGCTCGCGCCGAAGCGGCTCGCGCGAACCGTTGAGCGCTACGACATCAAAGCCGAGGAGATCTTTGCAGGCACCGATGCAGTCCTCGCCACGCGCGAGCCGGCGGGCGTGGCGGAGGTCAAGGCCATCGCCGAAAAAGCGAAGCGCGCGCTGGCCGCGGACATCACGCGCATCGGCGACATTGCGCTTCCGGCCGAGCATGCGCTGGCGCGCGCGATCAACAAATCGATCGGCCACATCGAATACCACTTTGGCAAACTGACCGAGCGCGCCATCCGCGGACTGGCCCGCAAAGACCGCGAGCGCTACGCCGCCGTCCGCGAGCTCGTCTCCACGCTCGTCCCCGACGGCGCGCCGCAGGATCGCGTCGCCGGCTGGTTCGGCTACTGGCAGCAGTACGGATCGCATCTCGTCGAACGGATGATCCAAGACGCGGCGCAGGATGAGGATGTGTGTAAGGTGGTGAGCCTGTGATCGAGGCGTTGGAACCGGTCGACATCATCTTCTTCGGCGCGCATCCGGACGACATCGAGCTGTCGTGCGGCGGAACGATCGCCAAGTCGGTCGCCGACGGCCTGCGCGTCGGCATCATCGAGCTGACGCGCGGCGAATTGGGAACGCGCGGCACGCCGAAAATCCGCCGCCGCGAGGCGCTCAACGCCATGCGCATCCTCGGCGCGCGCTTTCGCGAACAGCTCGACTTCGGCGACGGCAACATCCGCACCGGCCGCGAGGAAGAACTGCAGATCATCGAGATCGTTCGCACCTGCAAGCCAAAGGTCGTCTTCACGATGTGGCCCGACGATCGCCATCCCGATCATATCCGTACCGGCCGCATCGTCGCCGAGGCGTCGTGGTACGCAGGTTTGCGCGCGCTCGAAACCGGACTGCCGCACCATCGGCCGCAGGTGACGATTTACTACCCGCAGAACTATCTCGTCACGCCGAGCTTCGTCGTCGACGTGACGAAGACGTGGAAGACGAAGCAGCGCGCCATCGCCGCGTTCAAGTCGCAGTTCTACAATCCGAAATCGAAAGAGCCGCCGTCGTTTATCGCCGACAAGAAGTTCCTGGAAATGATCGAAGCGCGCGGGCGCCACTTCGGTGCGCTGATCGGCGTCGAATACGGCGAGGCCTTCATGACCAAACAGCCGCCGAAAGTCGACGATGTGATCGCCGCGTACGCCGGGAGAGAGCCGTGAAAATCGGCATCACCTGCTACCCGACCTTCGGCGGCTCAGGTGTTGTGGCCACGGAGCTTGGCGTCGCCCTCGCGCGTGGTGGCGACGATGTCCACTTCATCAGCTACGCGATGCCGTCGCGCCTCAACGTGCTGCACGAGCGTGTCCGCTTTCACGAGGTCACCGTCACGCCCTATCCGCTCTTCGATCCCTATCCGCCGTACACGCTGGCGCTGGCGACGAAGATGGCCGAGGTCGCGGAGTACGAGAAGCTCGACATCCTGCACGTGCACTACGCGATTCCGCACGCCATCAGCGCGCACCTCGCGCGCGAGATCGTGTCGTCGCGCAACAACCTGCCGTTTATCACTACGCTGCACGGAACGGACATCACGCTCGTCGGCCGCGATCCGAGTTACCTCCCCATCACGCGCTTCGGAATCGAAGTCTCGAACGGCGTGACCGCCGTCTCGCAATGGCTGCGCGACGAGACCGCCAAGAACTTCGGGACGAAGAAAGAGATCGAAGTGATCCCGAACTTCGTCGATCCTGCGCGTTTCCGCAAACACGCCGGCGCGCTGTCGGGTCTCTTCGCATCGTCCGGCGAAAAGTTGCTCTGCCACGTGTCGAACTTCCGTCCTGTGAAACGGATCATGGACGTCCTGGCCGTTTTCGAACGCGTCTCCCGCACGATCCCGAGCCGCCTGGTGATGATCGGCGACGGCCCGGACCGCTCCGTCGCCGAAGCCTTCTGCCGCGATCACAACCTCCGCGAACAGGTCTTCTTCCTCGGCAACGTCCCCAACCTCGAAGAGGTGGTCGGCGCCGCGGACGTCTTTCTGCTCCCCTCCGAAGCCGAGTCCTTCGGCATGGCCGCCCTCGAAGCGATGGCCTCCGAAGTCCCCGTCATCGGCAGCCGCGCCGGCGGCCTGCCCGAGGTCGTCGTCGAAGGCGAAACCGGCTACCTCCTCCCGGTCGGCGATATCGAGTCGATGGCCGCCCGCGCCATCGAAATCCTTTCCACTCCCGACCTTCAACGCCGCCTCGGCCGCAACGCTCGCGACCTCGCCGAAGGCAAGTTCAACGTGAACGCCGTCGTGCCGAGGTATCGTGAGTTCTACGAGAGGGTGATCGGATGAGCCTCAAGGGGACGGTTTCACGCGGAGTACGCGGGGAGGCGGAGAAAACCAGATTCCTCCGCCTCCCCGCGCCCTCCGCGTGAACCGTCCCTCTTGAAGTAATCGCGCGACCCTACGGCTCCGGCCGTATCCCTCCGCTCGGCACGCCGTTGCCGTAAATCTCCTCATACCGTTTGTAGCTGTTCATCACCTTGCGGACGTACTGCTTGGTCTCGTCGAAGTTGATGGCGGAGAGGAAGTAGTCGTCGCCGGGGGCGGGGGCGAGGCGGGACCAGAGTGCGGTTTGTTTGGGGCCGGCGTTGTAGGAGGCGGCGACGTTGTAGTGGTCGTTCGCGAAGTCTTTGGACAGCGTGCTGATGTACTTCGCGCCGAGCCTGATGATGACGCGCGGGTCGTAGAGGTCCTCGGGGCCGACATCGACGAGGCCCACGTCGCGGCCGATCTGGCGCGCGGTGGTGATGATGAATTGGAGGAGGCCGCGGGCGGCGGCTTCGGATTTCGCGCGCGGGCTGAAGCGCGACTCCTCGCGCATGATGGCCAGGACCAGCGTCGGATCGGCGCCGAAGCTCTTCGCATCCTCGCTGATGTAGTCGTAGAAATAGCGTGGATAGAGGAGCTGGCGGACCGCAAGCGGCAGCAGCTCCGGGACGTAATCACGCGGCACGGAGTTCATCAGCACTTCGATGGCGAAGATTGACTCCTTTGATGCGTTGCCGTGATTCAGCGCCAGCGATTGCGTCAGCGCCGATTTCAGCGGGCGCAGCGGATAGCGATGCGGGATGTTGTCGGCCGCTTCGTCGTAAAGGCCTATCGCCATCAGCAGTGAGGCGCGGTCGGGGTTTGTGAGCGGAAATTGAGGGAACGCCTCGGGCTGGAGATTGAGAATGTTCGCGTACTCCGGCAGGTGTTGGTAAATGCCGGCGAGCCGTTTCAACTCTTCGACGTGGTTGCTCGATGAAAGCAGGATGCGATCGGTCGCGACCTGTTTGGCGACGAGCCAATTTCCCGCCGCGACGAGCCGAGCGATCTCGGCATCGCGCGTCGCCAATGCCTGCTGCAGTTTCGGCTGCATCGACGGCGCGTCGAGACGCTGCCGCGCGAAGTAGGCGAAATGCGTTGGCTGCGTCGCGCGCAAGACGTCGAGATAGGCAGCGAATGCGGCAGGAGGATTCGACGATTCCAGTGCGCGCGCGCGCCAGTAGTCGATCTCGTACGGCTCGAATTTGTCGAGCAGATTGCGCGGGATGGAGTTCAGCGTCACGACCGCCGCGCCGTTGTTGCCGGCGCCGAGCATGCCGAGGGCATAGGCGAGGGAGGCTTCGACGAGCGTGTGATCGCGCGGCCAGTTCTTTCGCACGAACGCCAGATCGGCCGCGGCCTCGGCGAAACGTCGCTGCTTGAGACGCGTGCGGATGCGCTGCGTGACGGCGGGACCGGTGGAGTCGAAGCGTCCAGGGAGCGCCAGCACCTGCGTCATCAGCGCCTCGGCGGTGCGGTCGTCGCCCTGCAGTTGCGCGGCGCGCGACGCATGCCAGAGGAATGTCGACTTCCACTTCGGAACGGCTGTCAACGCTGCGCCGCGCAGGTAGGTTTGCTGCGCCTGCGCGAACTGCTCGTTGCCGAAGTAGGAGCGACCGATGGCGAAGGTGAGGTCCTCGCGCCGCTGCGGCATCGCGCGTAGCGCGGCGGAGAGAAGCGCGACGGCGCGGTCGAAGTGACGATGGTTCTGCATCGACTCGCCCATCAGCAGCAGCTGCGGTCCGTTCATGCGCGCGACGAGCGCGGGCTGATCGAGCGCGCGGCTGGCGCGATCCGAGGCGTCGTCGAGCGTGCCGCCTTGCAACAGCGGGATGCCGCGAGCGAGCGCGCCGTTCGCATCGCCGGCGTGGAGCGTCGATTCGACGATGCGCGCTGTCAGATCGCGGCGGCGCGAGGTGCTCGCGGTCGAAAAGAGCTTCGTGGCGAAGTCGATCAACGGATGCGGATTTACCGCGCGCGAAAGATGCTCGCTCTCCTCATCGATCCCTTGATCGCGATACAGCGACGCCGGCGCGGCGAAGATCAGCGTCTGCCGGTTCCGACTGGCGGCAGCATGATCGCCACGCGTGTCATCGATCTCCGCCTGGTGATAGAGCGCGAGGTCACGAAACGGATTGCCCGCGGCGAGGAACGGCGCCAGTTTCGCGGCGGCATCAGCAGGCTCGTTGTTCTCGATCAGCGCTCGCGCGTGCAGGTAGGCGAGCGACCATTGTGCGTATTCGTTCGGGTGCGTCTTCGCGATCCGATCGAGGAGATCGGCCAGTTCGGACCAGCGTCCCGTCGCTTCCAGCTCGCGAAACTGCTCGCTCCATTCGTTCGGCGGATGCAGCTCCGCGGACGGCGGCTTGGGACGCGTCTCCGCCGGCGCGGCGCGGAAAACGCGGTGACGTATCGCGCGTTGGCGCACGACAATGACGGCGAGAACGGCCGCGAGGAGAACGACGACGGCAACGCCGATGAGCGGAACGGTTACGCGCTTCTTCACGAATCTTCAGAGGCGAGGGTTCCGGAAAGAATGGCCTGCGGAGCCCGCCTGAGAATCTCGTTTCTAGCAATCGGGTAGCCAAGGATGGCGTCGACCAGCATGCGCCGTCCGTCGCGCGAGAAAACGATCAGCACCTTGCGCTTGATCTCGCGCACCTCGACCACGTCCTCCCACCGCATCCACCGTCCGCGCCTCCCGAACTGTTTCAGCACCCAGTTCTCGTACATCACGCCGTCGTCGCTGAGGTAGATGTGATCGCCGTACTGCACCACGGCCGCCGCGAGCGTGCCGAGAAAGAGAACGACGAGCGCGAACATTGGAAATGCCTCGATCTCTTTTTCGCCCTTCGACAGATAGTCGAACACGAGCGCCGCCGACGCGAACGATGCCGCGCAGGAGATGAGGCGCGCGACCGGCGTGCGATCGAATTTGAGGATCCCGGACATCGGCGGAAAGTAAAACATAACTCCGCTACAATCCCGGCCCCATGCGCTGGAGCCAATACTTCATCAACACGTTGCGGGAAGTTCCCGCGGACGCCGACGTCATCAGCCAGAAGCTGATGATGCGCGCCGGCATGATCCGCAAAGTCGCCGCCGGCATCTACACCTACCTGCCGCTCGGCCTGCGCTCCATGCAGAAACTCGAAGCGATCGTCCGCGAAGAGATGGGACGCGCCGGCGCCATCGAGCTCACGATGCCGACCATCCAGCCGTCCGAGCTATGGATCGAATCGAAGCGCTGGAAAATCTACGGCAAGGAGCTGCTGCGCGTCAAAGACCGGCACGGCCGGGAATTCTGCTACGCGCCGACGGCCGAGGAAGTCATCACCGACACGGTGCGCGACGCGATTAATTCGTATCGCTCGCTGCCGGTGAACCTGTATCAGATCCAGACGAAGTTCCGCGACGAAGTGCGTCCGCGTTTCGGCCTCATGCGCGGGCGCGAGTTCGTGATGAAGGACGCGTATTCGTTTCACGCCACGCGCGAATCGCTCGATGAGATCTACGAAAAGATGCGCGTCGCGTACGGCGCGATCTTCAACCGCTGCGCGCTCGATCATGTTGCCGTCGACGCCGATACCGGCAACATCGGCGGCTCCGCATCGCACGAGTTCATGGTGCTCGCGCAGTCGGGCGAGGACGCGGTCGTGTCGTGCCCGAGCTGCAGCTACGGCGCGAATGTGGAGAAGGCGACGTCGACGTTTTTCGGTGAACCGACTGCGACGCAGATCGAGGAACTCGCCCCGATTCACACTCCGGGCACGCAGTCGATCGACGACGTCGGTAAGTTCCTCGGCAAGCCGACCTCGCAGCTCGTGAAGACGCTCGTCTTCGATACGGACAAGGGCTGCGTGATGGTGCTCGTCCGCGGCGACCGCGAAGGCAACGAGATCAAGATCAAGAACTACCTCGGCGCGGAGTTCCTGGAGATGATGCCGGACGCGCGCTTCGAGTCGACCACCGGCGGTCCGATCGGCTATTGCGGGCCGGTCGGCACGAAGGCGCCGCGCGTGCTCGCGGATGTGTCGCTCAAGGGTCTGCCGAACTGGGTCGTCGGCGCGAACAAGACCGACACGCATTACGCGGGCGCGAATCCCGGACGCGACTTCAAAGAGCCGGAGTACGGCGATTTCACGACGGTCTTCGCTGGAGACCCGTGTCCGCGCTGTTCGACGCCGCTCGAAATTCATCGCGGCATCGAAGTCGGCCACGTGTTCAAGCTTGGCACGAAGTACTCCGCGGCGATGAACTGCACGTTCCTCGACGAGAAAGGCGCACGCGAGCCGATGATCATGGGTTGCTACGGCCTCGGCATCGGACGCACGGTCGCAGCGGCGGTCGAGCAGAGCCACGATGATGACGGCATCATCTGGCCGATGCCGATCGCGCCGTTCGAAGTGGTGGTCACGCAGATCGGGAAGGAAGACAACGTACGCGCGGCGGCGGACGACATCTATCGCCAACTGCGCGACGCAGGTATCGACGCGATTCTCGACGATCGCGATGAACGTCCCGGCGTGAAGTTCAAGGACGCCGATCTCATCGGATTCCCGCTGCGCATCGGCATCGGCGCGAAGAGCCTCGCAAATGGGCAGATCGAGTGGAGCTTCCGCAAGGATCGTGCAAAACAGCTGGGCGCGGCGGACGAAGTTGTGGCGCGAGTGATTTCCGAAGTTCGCGAGGCGCGCGTGTAATTCACAATTTGTAGCGGCCGCCTCCGCGGCCGCGAAACCCCGTCCGCGCGCGTTACCCCCCGCAGAGCGCGGGGCTGCATTGTTAAGCGCGCCTCCGCGCGCGGCCCTCGCGCTGCGAGCGTCGTCGAAGAAGTGGCGAGCCTCGCGTGTTATTTCGTCGGCGTAGCCGGCGTAAGAACCGTAGCCCACGCTTTCAAGCGTGGGCTATGAGATCGCGTGTATTTTGTGAGCCCGCCTTGGCGGGCGAGAGAAAGCTTTCTTTCGCCCGTTAAAACGGGCTCCAAATTTGGCGGCCGTCCGAGTTTCCCCCAGCTAAAAGCTGGGGGCTACGGTTCTTACGACGGCTACGCCGCCGGAGGTGCCGGCTAGAACGCGTAGCCGAGCGTGATGAAGTACGCGTATGGGCGTTCGTACACCGCCTTCCCTTGATCGTCGTAGCGCAGGATCTGGCGGTGGAGTTTGTAGCCGAAGTCGAAGCGAACCGGGCCCACTGGCGAGAGGTAGCGCAGGCCGGTGCCGACGCCGTATTTGAGGTCGCCGAAGCGGATGCCGGTGTCGGCGAAGGTGTTGCCGGCGTCGATGAAAAGCTGTGCGCCGATCGGGCCGGCGATCGGGAAGCGGTACTCGGCGTTGAAGGTGAAGAGTGAACGTCCGCCGAGCGGCGCGGTGGTGTGGTTGCCGTTCGCGAGGATATCGATGAGCGTTGGACGGCAGCCTTCATCGATCGACACCTGGGTCGGACATGCGGTGCCGAGGAGATCGAGCGGGTAGGCGCGGTGCGATGTGTCGCCGCCGCCGGTGAAGCGCTCGGACAGCGGCACTCCGCTCGTCGGAACGAGCTGCCCGGTCTCCGGATCGATCGTCGTCCCGGTGCCGAGGTCCTGAATCAGGCCGACGCGGCCCGACACCGCGAACGTGCTTCGTTCGCTGACCGGCAGATACCACGATGTCTGTGTGAACTCCTTGAGGAATCGCGCGTTCGCGGCGATGAGCGGGAACGCATACTCGACCGAGGCGGTGGTGAAGAAACCGCGATGCGGATTGATCGAGTCGTCGCGCTTATCCCAGAAAAACGTCGGCGTGACGCTGGAGATGGCCACGTTCGTCGCGTTGCGATCGAGGCCTGGAAGCAACACGTTTTGCGCGAGCGCGCAGAGGTCGCCGGACTTGCACTTTGCGATTCGGTATTCGTAGCGCAGCGACCAGCGCGTCTGAAAGCGCGCGACGCGCGTCGCCTCGATAAAGCCGCCGCGCTGAACGATGTGCGTATGCGGGCGGAAGTCGTCGCTCTGGAAGGCCGTCACCTGGATCGGCAGATCGAACCTGCCGATGAACGGCTCGCGGTACGTTAGGAAGACGTCCTGCCGGCTCGGCCGCGCGTAGATGAGCTCCAGACCGAGGTAGCGGCCGGTGCCGAAAAGATTGCGATGCGCGATCGATGCGGAAACGAGAGGTGAGACGCGGTTCACGCCTGTGGCGCTCGCGAAGGGTGCCGTTCCGCCGAGGGCTCCGGCGACTGTGAGGTCTTTCCCCTCGGCGATCGAGATGGTGACGTCGCGCGTGGCCACGCCGGTTTCGGCCTGGGCGGGCTGGATGTCGACGCGCTGGAAGATGCCGAGGCGATACAGCCGCTGCTGCGCTTCGAGGATCGACGTGTAGCTGAAGGGCTGGCCTTTTTCGAGCGCGGCCGTGCGCGCGACTACGTTCGTCTGCGTGTATGTGTTACCGCGCACGATGACGTTACCGAGGGCGATCTTCGGCCCCTCGGCGATCGTGTAGACAACGTTCGCGGTCTTTTTGTCGGCGCTTACGTCCTCGCGCACGTGCACCTGAACCTCGGCGTTGCCGCGGTCGGAGTAGTACGTCTGCAGCGCGATGACGTCGTCGCGTTCGAGCGTCGGATTCAGCGCGCTGCCGACTTTGAGAGCCGGCTTCGGCAGGTCCTTCGTCGCGACCTGCTCGTTTCCTTCGATCGCGACCGACGCCACCATCGTCTCCGGACCCTCGGTGATCGGGAAGTCGATCATCATCGCGCCGGTAGCCGCGTTCGTGTTGACGACCGGCGTGGCGACGGTGGCGGTGAGGAATCCGTGCAGCCGGTAGTACGACTCGAGCGTGGTGCGGTCGGCGGCGATCTGTTCGCGCGTGACGCCTTGCGGACGGCGAAGGATCGTGGCGAGCAGTCCCTTGATGCCGCCGCGCGGCGACGTGGCGACGACGCCCTGCAGCGTCTTGTCGGGGATCTTCTCGTTGCCAGTGAACGTGACCGCCTCGAGATGGAACTGTGGGCCGGGATTCACATGGAACGTCGATGTCCACACGTTCCCTTGCAGCGACTCCTCGGTATCGACGGTCGCGTTGTAGAAGCCGCGCTCCTGCAGGTTCGTGACGATGGCGGCGGCGGCGCGGTCGATGGCGTCTTCGCTGTAGGGCTGGTTGCGGCGGAAGGGAAGGATGCCGCGCAGCGAATGCGCCGAGACGCCGGTCACTTCGACTTTCACCACCGGCCCGGTTGTCGCGGCGTAACGCAACGCGACCGTGTGCGTGGCGGCGTCGTACGTGTTGCTGATGTAGCGGACGGTGGCCTTGCGATACTCCTGATGCAGCAGCCATTGCCGGATGCGCGATTCATCGAGCCGCGCTTCGTCGATATCGAACGGTTTACCGGGCCCGTGCTTCATCTGCGCGATGATCTGCTGCGTCGTGAACGGTGCGGTGTTGCCGTCGATGGTGACGGTGCTGACGATGGCCTGCGGTCCGCGCGTGACGTGGAAGATGATCGCGGCGCGGCTCTGCGCGCGGACAAACGACGTCTCGGGATCGACGGTCGCGTCGAGATATCCGGAATGCCGGAGCATGTCCTGCACGGCGACGGCGCCGTGATCAACGGCGTTCAACGAAAGGATGTCGCCAGTGTGGAAGGTGAGCGCGCGCATGGCGCGATCCCGGTCGGCGCCGCTCAGGCCCTCGAAGTCGATCGAGGAAATGCGGAAGTTCGTGTAGAGCGCGAAGACGATCGCGACGCCATTGCCTGACGGCGTTGAGTCGACGCGGATGTCACGGAAGTTGCCGGTTGCGAAGAGGCTCTTCACCGACGCCTGCACGTTGCTAAGTGACAGCGGCTCACCGATTTTCACGGCGACGAGCTGATTGAATGACGACGTGTCGACACCGGAGTCAGCGCGGAATCCGACGCCGGTAACGATCGCGCCGGCCGGCGGCGCAACGGCCGTGGTTGCGATCGTGATCGGCGGCGGAACAGGGACTGTCGTATTCGATTCATTGAACGTCAGCAACTCCATCGGATTGCGGCCGCGCGTGCCCCAAGCCCAATGTCCTTCGTAACGGCGGCGGAAGCGCGCTTCCACGTCGTACTCGTTCGAAAGCCCATCGCGCGTGAATTGCAGCACCCAATCGGGCGTGACCTGCCATTCCAGCGTCACGCGGTTCCTGGAATCGCGCGTGTTGTAGATGACCAGGATACGCAGCGTGTTGGAAAGCCTTTTTTCGAACGAGACCTTCGTGCCGGGATCGCCGGTTTTGTCGAGATCGCCGGCGTCCGAGGAGATGGCGAAGGAGTCGATGAACGAAAGCGCGCTGGAGTTGAGCAGGCGGCTCACCGATTGGAAGAGCAGCGAGCGGCCGGCGTTCGTGGCGTTCACCGGCGTGTTGGTATTCGTGTTGCGCGTCAGAGCGCCGAAGCCGAGAAGCGAGAAGAGCGTGATGTCGCTGGCCGGCGGATCGCTGGTGATCGACGGCGTCAATCGATCGATCGTACCGGTCAGCGCAACGGTCACATCGATTGGTCCCGACTCGACCTCGGAAATCCCGCCGCTCACGCGCGCTTCGAGCGCGATGTCGAAGAACGGATCGATGCGGAACGGGTTCTGGAAATTGATCGAGCCGCGCACGATGCGGTAGTCGATGTCCTGGAAGCGGATCTTGCCGCCTTCGTTGAGTGTGACCAGGCCGAGGATGACCGGACTGCCCAGCGTGCCGCTGACTTCGAGGTCGGCGCTGCCGGTGAAGTCGGCGATGTTGTTGCGCACCGCCAGCGTGTTGTCGCTGGTGAGATGCAGGCGCAGCGCGACATGGTCCTGCCACGAGGCGCTGACCACCGGCGTGACGCCGCGGCGCGAGAGAACGGCGTTGAGCAGCGCCGAGCCGATGTCGATGTCGCGGAAGTAGAGCGCGCGATTGACGGTGACGTCGCCGGTGAGGATGGAACGATCGAGATCGCCGCTGAGCAGCAGCGAGAAGTTGCCCTCCATCGTCAGCCCTTCGAAATAGCGGATCGCGACTTCGGTGCCTTGCAGCGTGACGCGAACGCTCTTCGGCGTCATGCCGTCCATAGCCACGGAGCCGCCGAGGACGATCTGGCCGCCGCCAAGCCGTGCGCGAACGGAGTCGATGTCGATGCGATCGCCCTTGAAGACGATCGTGCCAGTGATGTTGTCGATCATCTGCGGGAAACCGGGCGCGCGCACCGAGGCGTTCTGGAATTCGGCGGTGCCGGTGAAGCGCGGGGCGTCGAGTGTTCCGGTCAAGCCGCCGGCGATCGCGATGTGGCCGTCGGCGCGCAGATCGGTGACGAAGAGCTGCAGCAGCGCCGCTTCGAGCGTGCCTTTCAGATCGATGTTGAGCCGCTTCGCGCCGGCGAGTTCCGCGTATCCGCCGATGGTGAAGGTGGTCGCAGCGTTTTGGCCGAGGGCGAGCTGAAAATCATCGAAGACGATGCGGCCGTCGCGCAGGCTGACGTGCAGCGGACGCGCGGGGGCGAAGGCGTGCTCGGAGACGCGCACGTTGAATTCGGGGAAGGTGGCGTCGATGCGCAGCGTCTCGATCGAGGTGAGCTTGCCGCCCAGTTGCAGGTTCGCGGTGAGGCTTCCGGTTGCGGGCAGCGTCGCGGTCTTCGGCGACATGGCCAGCGCTTTGGCGATGTCGCTGACTTTGATCTGCACGAGTCCGGAGAGCGTGCCATCGGTGGCCACGCTGCCGTTGCCGTCGATGGTCAGAATGCCCGCCGCGGAGCCGCGCACGATGAGCTGACCGTTGCGAATGGCGATATAGAGCGTCGGCGGCGGAGCATCCGGCGGAAGGTTCAACCCTTTCAGCGTGGCCTGGTTGAGCGTCGCTTCGAGCACGAGCTCGGGCTGATCGAGCGTGCCCGCGCCCGTGGAGCTGAGCGTAATGTTGCCGCCGAGGAGACCGGCCAGCGAGGAAAGGAGTTTCAACTTCGAGAGATCGATCGACGATGACTTGATCGTGTACGAGAACTTGTTGGTTCCGAAATCGACCTGCGCCTCGCCGGTGATCGTGCCGGCCGGCGCGACGACGGTGACGTTCGTCGCCTTCATCGCACCTTGTGTGAAGGTGATGTCGGCTTTCGCGCTCGTGACCGGCTCGCCGTAGATCGAACCGTTGGCGATCGTGATTGCGCCAGCGCCTTCGAGCTTCGACTTCGGTCCGCTGATGTGCAGATGGCCGCTGATGTCGCCGCTCACTGGCACCGTGCCGAGGTCGAGGAAGGTGATGATGTCGGCGACGGGGAACGACTTCGTGTTTATATCGAGATCGAACGAGGTGTTGCCCTTGCCCGGCAGCCAGGCCACGGTACCGTTGAGGCGCAGATCGCCTTTCGCCTGGTGCACGAGGAGATTGGCGAAGGTGACTTTGCCTTCATCGGGCGTGCCGGTGACGACGAGCTTGCCGGTGCCGATGCCTTTGATGGCCAGCTTGAGATTCACCACCTGAATGGCGCGGGCGACGTCGTAGTTCAGTGCGTCGATAGCGAGATCGAACTGCGGCGATGGACCTCGATCGGGGAAGGTGATGGTGCCGGTCATGGCCATCCGCCCGGCGCCATCGCGGAACGTTGCCTTCTCGAACGTGAGCTGGCTCTTCGCGCCGTCGTAGCGGAGATCGATCTCCGCGTCGCCGAGGAGGACGTTGTTGTACTTCGTGCCGCTGCTGACGATCCGCGCGACAACCTCGGGCGCTTTGATTTTTCCGCGGATGTTGCCGGTGATGTCGCCGCTGCCGCCGAGGCCGAGCAGCGTGTAGGTGTTCTTGCCGGCGGAGTGCGCGAAGTTGTAACCGATCTTGTCGAGCTCCGCGAAGTCGCTGCTGTGGATCTTCATCAGCAGGTCGGTCCATGCGTCTTCGATGCGGAACTTGCCGGTGAAGTCGATGGTCGACGCGTCGGTGACCAGCTGCGCCTTGCGGAAGGTGACGGTGCCGTTGTCGAGCGCGAAGTCAGTCGAGCCGCCGAGCGGAATCGGATACGCGGCATGCGAGAAGGCGGTGGCGTTTTTCGCGAGTGTGGCCGTGCCTTCGCCGGCGCCGGCGAGCACGCGATCCTTCTCCCAGTGATACGCGAGATGTCCCGTCGCGCCGCCGCGCAGGCCGGTCTCCTTGATGCCCCAATCGCTGAAGAGTTTCTCGAGCGAGACGCCGTTGTAGCGAAGATCGACGTTCATCGGATACGGCTCTGAGTACGCCGGCAGCGTGTAATGCGCGGCGATGTTTCCGCCGCCGTACGTGGCACGCTGCACGTCGACGATGGCGCGGTCGCCGGTGATGTTCATCGTGCCGTGCACGTTGGCAAGGTCGTAGGCGTCGGCGCTGATCTTCGGCGACAGCCAGCCGCCGGCCAGCGTCAGCGTGCCGCCTTTGCCTTTCAATGTCCCGTCGAGATCGATGATCCCGTCGAGTACTTTGTTGACCTTGAAAATCTCGCGGACGCGATTGAGTCCGATCTGCGAAGTGATGTGCAGGTCGTACGCGCCTTCGCTGAGCGGCGCCACTTTTCCATTCGCGAAGAGGCGCAGATCGTTGCCGCCTTCGAGCGCGACCGACTGCAGTGCGAGGTTGTCGGGCGTGAATCGGAATTGCGTCCGCAACGCGGTGCGGATCGGCACGTAATCCTGAATGTTCAGCGTGAACTGCGGGCTGCTGAGAACTCCGGAGTAGAGATCCTCCGTCGAGAGAACGTTGATTGTCGACGTGATGTCGGTCGCCGCCGCGGTGATGGTGTGGCGCCGGTCGAGCAGCTCGAACGCGCCGCGCTGGACGTAGAGGTTGCCGAGGTCGAGGTGGTAAATCTCGTAACGCGATGGCGGTCCCGAGTTCCAATGCGGGAAGTTATGCGTGAGCTTCGCGCCGGCCGGATAGATCTCGAAGTAGAGCTGCGGCTCGACGAGATCGACGCGGCCGACGCGAATCTTACGGCCCCAGAACGAGTCGATGCCGCCGGTGACGATGACCTGCTTTGCAGTGGCGAAATACGGATGCACCGCTCCGGGCGAATTGGCGATGCGCAGACCGTTGATGATGATCCGGCTCTGGCGTCCGCGGTCGATCTGCACCGAGGCGATGTCGACATGGCGGCCGAGGCGCGACTCGAGCGTTTTCTGAATGCGCAGCTGCACCAGTCCGGCGAAACTCGAGGAGCCGAGGTACCACCAGCCGCCGATGATGATCAGCGCGATCAGCACGAAGAAGCCGAGGGTGGAACAGCCCATCCACTTGAGGCAGCCCCACATCGGGCCGCGCCTCTGCCTCTCCCTCGCGGAGCGGTGATGGTGCTCCTCGGCTACCGGTTCGATCGTCATTACGTAGAGGCCGCCAACGTCCTGCTAAGTGCGGGCCAGACGGCCGGACGAATGATAGTCGGCCAGCACGGCCGTCCACGAACCAACGACGTTAACGTGTGGGCACTGTGAGGCCGGAGCGCTGGCGTCCTCGCCGCCGAACCGGCAAGCCCCAAACTTTTGCTGGTAACACGCCAGACGCAACGCAGGTTTCAGTGTTTGGAGTCTTGCCGGGTCGGCAGCGGGACGCAGCCGGGCCAGCCGGCGAGGACGCCAGCGCTCCGTTGCTTACGCCGTTAGCACAGTCACGTCGGGATGCCTCCACAGCGCGCTGGCGGGAAAGTCCTCGATGATCTCACCGCTGCGAAGCCGTTCGATAGCGGGACGCTTCTTGTCGCCGCTGGCAAGGAGGACGATCGACTTCGACTCCAGGATCGTACCGATGCCCATGGTGATGGCGTGCGTTGGAACGTTGCCGTCCGGAAAGAGCGGCGCGTTGGCGGCGCGCGTCGATTCGGTCAGCGCGACGACGCGCGTGCGCGAGTCGAACGGCGTGCCGGGCTCGTTGAAGCCGATGTGGCCGTTGCTGCCCAGTCCGAGGAAGGTGAGATCGAGTCCGCCGGCCGCGGCAATCTCGCGTTCGTAGCGCGCGCATTCGGCGTCGGGATCGGATGCCATTCCGTTCGGAATGTGCTCGTTCGATTTCTGGATGTCGACGTGGTCGAAGAGATGCTCGTTCATGAACGTGCAGTAGCTGCCCGGATGCGTAGGTTCGATGCCGACGTATTCGTCGAGATTGAACGTGACGACGTCGCGGAAGCAGTGGTACTGCCTGTTGCACGCAGCGACAACGCGCTCGTACATCGTCACCGGCGTGCGTCCGGTCGGCAGGCCGAGGACGATGTTCGGATTGCCGCGAATCGCGAAAAGGAAAATCTCCGCCGCGCGATCGGACAGTGCGTCGTAATCAGCGAGCGTTTCCCAATTCACAAGCGCTCGCCTCGCAAGTACGTTGCCGCAATCTCGAAGCGATCGGTGAGGACCACGATGTCGGCGTCAAATCCCGGCGCGAGTTTTCCTTTGCGATCGGCGACGTTGAGAATTCGCGCGGGCACTTCGGTCGCGAGCGGAAGCACCATCTCCAGCGGCAGGCCCGCCAGCTCGACCATGTTCTGCACGGCGCAACGCATCGTGAGAATGCTGCCGGCGAGCGTGCCGTCGCCGAGACGCGCCGCGCCGTCGGCGACGGTGATTTCGTGATCGTACAGTTTGTAGTTTCCGTCGGCCATCCCGCACGCGCGAATGGCGTCGGTGATCAGCGCGATGCGGTGCGGCATCGCCAGCGCGGCGATGCGCAGAACGGCGGGATGAACGTGGATGCCATCCGCGATCAACTCCACCGTGGCATCAACGGAAGTCAACGCCGCGCCGACCGCGCCGGGCTTGCGGTGCTCGAGACCGGTCATGGCGTTGAAAAGATGCGTGAAATGCGACGCGCCCCACGTCAACGCGGCGACGCAATCGGCGTAGTCGGCGGCGGTGTGGCCGATCGAGAAAAGTATGCGATCGCGGAAGTGCTCGATCAGTGCGCGCGCGCCTTCAATCTCGGGCGCCACCGTCATCATCCAGCGAAGGTGCGGCCCCTCGGCGAGCAGCGTCGCGAGCTCGAGAATCTCGGCGGGACGGATCGACGCCACATCCTGCGCTCCCGCGCGCGCGACGCTGATGTAAGGACCTTCGAGATGGATTCCGCAGATATCCGATCCATCGTTGAGCCGCGAAGCGCGCGCGATGGTTGTCACCGCATCGTGCAGATCCTGCCGCGATGCCGACAGCGTCGTAGCCGCCATCGCCGTCGTTCCTTCTGTCGCGTGAAAACGCCGCACGCGCGCGACCGCGTCGTCCGTCGCGTCCATGAAATCCGCGCCGTCGCCGCCGTGAACATGTACATCGATGAATCCCGGCACGATGACGCCGTCGAACGCATCGCTGCCCGCGGGCGGATAGGCGGCGTCGCGGACATCGGTGATCCGGCCGTCGTCGATGCGAATCAGCGCTCCTTCGCGCAGCTCGCCGCCGACGAAGGCGCGTCCGAAAATTGTGCGGTCGCTCATAAACAGATCTTGCCGAGGATCGTGGAGTGCCCGCCGGTAACGGAGGCGACGTTCGTGTCGAGGCCGGAGATGGAGTCGCTCGCGATGAGCGCCATCGCCATCGCTTCTTTTTCCTGCAGGAACTCGTAGACCTTGACCTCGGTGTCCGGCAAACGTTCGCGCAGCATCTGCAGCAGCGCGGGATTCCTCGCGCCGCCGCCGGCGACGATCATCTCGTCGACGTGGCGTCCGATGAATTCGCGGTACGCGTGCGCGATGCTCTCCGCGGTGAACGCCGTAGCGGTGGCGATCAGATCGTCCGGCGCGACGTCCTGAAAACGCTCCGCCATGCGCGCCGCGAACTGACGTCCAAACCGTTCGCGTCCCGTTGTCTTCGGCGGCTTGAGTTGAAAGTACGGATCGGACATGCACCACGCCAGCACGTCCTCGCGCACGGTGCCGCGCGAGGCGCGCTGGCCGTCGCGGTCGAATGTTTCCGCGCCCTGCGTCACGAGATACATCAACGAGTCGATGACCATGTTGCCCGGACCGGTGTCGAACGCGACCACTTCGTCAAGTGCCGCGTTCGGCGGGATGAACGTGACGTTGGCGATGCCGCCGATGTTCTGCATGGCGCGCGCGAGTTTGGGATGGCGAAGCTGACCCCAATCAAAGTAGGCAACGAGCGGCGCGCCGTGACCGCCCGCGGCGACGTCGCGTACGCGCAGGTCGCCCATGGTGATGATGCCGGTGCGTTCTGCGATGACGGCGGCCTGGCCAATGGCGAGCGTCGAGCGCGTAGTGATCGGCTCGTCGAGCCATGAGAGCGACGCCGTCGATGGCTCCGTCGTCGGCCGCGGACGATGCCAGATGGTCTGGCCGGCGGCGGCGATGAGATCGATGTCGTCGTTCTTCATGCCGGCATCGGCGATGAGGCGATTCGCGGCCTGCGCGAACAATTCGCCGAGGACGAAGTCGAGATGGCAGATCTCCTCGATCGTCCACGGCGCGGGATGCTCGCCTGTGACCGGATCGGTAAGCTTGCGGTCGCGCTCGCGCTCGAACAGCAGCTTGATGCGCGTCTGGATTTCCTGCGGGAATCCGAAACTGCCGAAGCGCAGCTTTTCGATGCGGGCGCCGTCGCGCGCGTTGCCTTCGATGCGAACGAGTACGGCGTCGATGGCATCGACCGAGGTGCCGGACATGAGGCCGATGACGACGCGTTTCTTTTTCCGCGCGATCTCGATGAGGCGCTCGACGCGATTCACGTTTCGAGCACCTCGCGCAGATTTCCGTGGTGCGCATCAAGCAGCGCGCGCGCGTCGTCCGCCGTCATCTTTTTCCTCGCGATGACCGTTGCAAGTTTCACGTTTCCGTCCGCGTCGCGAATGGCCTGCACAGCCGCGGATCGTTGCACGCCCGCCGCCAGTTCGACCATGCGCACGGCGCGGTTGCGCAGTTTCTCGTTCGTGGCAGGCATGTCGATCATCAGGTTCGAAAAGCAGCGCCCGAGGCGGATCATGACGCCGGTCGAGAGGGTGTTGAGTACGAGCTTCTGCGCCGTCCCGCTCTTCATCCGCGACGATCCCATGATGACCTCGGCGCCGGTCTGCGGCGCGATGACGATGTCCGCCTCGCTGGCCAGCGGCGAATTCGCATTCGACGTGACGGCGACGGTGAGCGCGCCGAGCATGTTCGCGCGGCGAATGGCGGCGACGGTGTACGGCGTCGTCCCCGAGGCCGCAATTCCGACGACGGCATCCTCCGCCGTCACTTCGGCATTCACTGCTTCGATCGCGGCTTCGTCGTCATCCTCGGCGCCTTCGACCGCGTGGAGAAACGCGCGCTCGCCGCCGGCCATGAGCACGCGCACGAGCGACGGATCGATGCCATACGTCGGCGGCAATTCGGAGGCGTCGAGCATGGCGATCCGTCCGCTCGTTCCAGCGCCGGCGTAGAAGAGCCGGCCGCCGTGCGACATCCGATCGGCGATCTGATCGATCGCGTGCGCGATGCGGTCGGCCTCCGCGGCAACGGCGCCGGCGACGAGCGCGTCCTGCTCCTGAATGATCCGCACGATCTCGCGCGCCGATCGCAGGTCGATGTCCAGACTCGCTTCGAGCCGCTCCTGGCTCATGGCCCGGCGAAGATATCATCCGGACCGATGCCCACTCTCATGCAGAAGATTCGCCTCGCCTTCCGCGGCTGGCAGCGCCGCCGCGACGAGCGCGAGAAGGAGTTCCTGACGCGCAATGCATCGTGGGGCGCGGCGGCACCGGTCGCTGCTGCGGCGCCAACGAAGACACGCACGTTCGCAATCGACATGGAAGGGCTGACGGTCGCGTACCTCGACGACTCGGGGCAACTCGCGCATTTCCTCGATACGTCGGATGGCGAAATCGTCGATGTGCGAATCGCCGAGGCGGCGACGTATCCCGAGCCGCGCTATCGGCGGATTCCGTCGCGAAGCGCGAATGCGGATGCCGAGGATCGCCGCGCCTTCATCGCATCTCTCGATGCGTCGCCGTCGCGCGACGCGCTCGCGCGAAGCAGCGATGCCGATTCGTTCCGACGCGCGTTGTCCGCCGATCGCACGCTCGAACGCGCCTGGTATAACTTCCGAAACGATCGCGCCATCGCGGCGATCGAGGCGTGGTTGACAGCGGTCTAGGCGTCTTTGTCATCTGCGTATGAAACCGTTATCCGCAGATCACGCAGATAAACGCAGATGAAAAAAAGCCGCGCCCTGCGGCGCGGCTTCTCGTTCACGCGATCGGATGAGTTTTACGGATGCGGATAGTGCGGGACGTAGTCAATCCGCGGTACCGGAACGATTTCTACTTCGACTACTTGGAGTTCGGGGTACAGCTCCTCACCGTGACGCGGCATGATCGTCTCCGGCCGTTGTTTGTCGGTTTCGTTCACGCCCTCTTCGATCCATTGTTCACCGTCGTAAATCCACATTGGGGCGTCCTTTCCACTGCTCGCTCGGAGTCTCCGAGGTTGCTCTACATACTTCAATTGGCCTGCCAGCGCGGCATACGGCCAAATCACGTGATTTCAACAGGTTCTACGGAAGGTTCCGGCAGATGGTTTACGGACGTTGTCCCCGGCGGGACTCAGTACGTCCGATTCGCGGGTCAGCCGTTGGAGGCCTCGAGATGCGCGGCCAGCTTCCGGTAGGCGTCGCCGCGATGAGAGACCTGGTCCTTCTCCTCATCTGTCATCTCGGCGAATGTTTTCTTTGATCCGTGCGGCTGGAACCATGCGTCCCAGCCGAAGTGACGTTCGCCGCGCGGCTCGACGAGAATCTCGCCCGCAGTCGCACCACAGAAAATGTGGCCTTTCGATCCATCCCAGTAGGCGACGCAGCATTCCGCATTCGCCGCGCGGTTGTTGAGCGCGTACGCGATCGCGGCGAGCCCTTTGCCGCCGGCGGCTTCGAGCAGCCAGCGGACGTAGGGTCCGGGGAAGTTGCCGAGCTCGTCGAAGCCGAGGGAGACGTCTTCGACGATGAGACGGTTGTAGCCCTTGGTGCGGGCCACTTCGAGTTTGTAGCGGGTGATCTCCTCGACGGTCGCTGCCTGAATTTCAGGCAGGACGAGGGAAACGCGGAGCAGAGGGATGCCGAGGATCCGTTCGGCCTCGATGCCTTTGTTGGGATTCGACGAAACGAGAATCAGTTGGTCGCGGTCGGGCACGCGGCGGTTCTAGGACTCGCTGGTGAGCGCGCGAAAACTTCGTGAGAGGCGCTGACGCAATCGCTGCGGTGCGGAATCGCGGCTGAGGCGCTTGCAGATGAACATGCGCAGGCGGCGATGGATGCTGACGCGCTGTTCGCAGTCGGGGCAGATGCTGACGTGAGTCTTGAAGTCGTTCTGTTTGCTCTCGCCGAGCTTTCCGTCGAGGAAGAAGTAAGCAACCCGTTTCACATCGTCACAGATCATTACAGCGGTTCTCCTTGGCAATCGGGTGGTGACGACTCTGCAACGAAACGGAACTGGCGGGATGGGGGATGAATTCCGTGGAAACACTTCGGGCGGCCGAGACAACCGGCCGCCCGAAAACTTTGAATTCGAAAATCGGAAGTTACTCGATCTCGAACCGCTCCGGCTCTTCTTCCTCTTCGATCTCGAGCTCGACGTCTTCGTCGTCGGCGAAGAGGATTGCTTCCTCATCGGTTTCCGGTTCCACGACATCCGTCTCTTCGCCGGTTTCGGGATCCTTCTTCTTGCGGCCCTTTGTCTCGTCCTTGCGCGAACGCATCTTGGCCGGCTCGGCGCCGCCGCGGATGTAGCCGTACTTGCGCGCGTACTCGAGCAGCGTCCGCTCGAGCATCTTGCGGCCGCGGTAGAGGCGCGACATCACGGTGCCGACGGGGCAGTCGAGGATCTCGGCGATCTCCTTGTAGGAGAAGCCTTCGATGTCGGCCAGCAAGACCACCATCTTGTAATCGTGCGGCAGCGAGTCGAGGGCGCGCTTGACGTCGGCGTCCATCATGTCCTGGAAGATCTCGCTCTCCGGGTCCTTGATGAGGTCCGGCGCGTTCTTCTGGATGACCCGCTCGTACGACTCTTCGATCTCGGAGAAGTCGATCTTGTGCGGCGTGAGCTTCTTCTTCCGGTAGTTGTTGATGAACGTGTTCTTCATGATCTTGAAGAGCCACGCCTTGAAGTTCGTACCTTCTTCGAACTTGTCGTAGTACTTGTAGGCCTTGAGGTACGTCTCCTGCACGAGGTCTTCCGCGTCTTCGGAGTTCCTCGTCATGCGATAGGCAGTGTTGTAGAGGGAGTCGACGTAAGGCATCGCTGCCTTTTCGAAGTCCCAGCCCTGCTCGTGATCAGTTGCTACAGCCGTCTTCATCGTGTCTCCCGTACGTCTGCTTCCCAAAAAATGCGTAAGTCGTGCCGTTATCGTTATTAGATGCAGCGGCAAATAAAATGGTTACCGGGGGCCCCTCTGTTTCCGGGATGCGCTGCCGAAGTCGTTGCGTTGGTTAGCTTTACGATTCCGAGCGGCGATTGCTGAAGCGTCTCCTCGACGTGAAGACGGGCCGGCGTCCGCGTCACCGCGACCGGACACGTCCGTCCTCAATGTGGTTTTCGTCGAGATTTACTACGGTCTACGGAGGGAAAGCGCCGGTGAACACTCTGTGAACTACCCGAATTCCCGAACGGTCATTATACACGTCCGGTGGCGAAGGGCAAGTCTCTAGTCGTTGTAGATCGCCAGAAGGGTCTCGTACGCTCGGGTGATCTCGATGAATCTCGCCGCCGCGGCGTTCTGCACCTCGGCGGATTCTCCGAAGACCTTGTCGGGATGATGTTGCGCGGCGAGCTTGCGGTACGCGGCGATGACGATGGCGCGCGAGGCCGGAGCCTCCACGCCGAGGATGCGCAGCAGCTCGGCGGGCTCGCGGTCGTCGCGCGAGTAGAGAGGCGTCGAGACGCCGCCGCGGTCGGCGCTGCGCGGGCGCGCGTTCTTGGCGTGATCGACGTAATCGAATCCGTAGGTGTCGCGCAACTTTGCCAGGGCGTCGGTCTGGAAGCCGAGGGCGAAGCTGAGGTCGAGCAGAGCCGAGTACTGGCGCAGCGGAACGGGCGTGGTGCGGTCGGCAATCAGGCGGACGGCCGTGTCTAGAAGCCACATGCGCTGTTCGGGCGTGGCCAGTTTCGCGTAGCGCTCGGTCCAACTGGTGATGTCGATCGACGACGTGACCGGCGCGGCCAAGCCCGCGCTTTTGCGAATCGTACGCATCGCAGCATCCGCCGGCGTTCCGCCGCAAACGAGCAGATTGAAGAGCAGCGATGCCGCGATGTGATTTCGATCCGGCGCGGCCTTCGCGCGCGTGGCGCCGCTCATGTCCGCCTCGCGTTGCGCGGCTGCGAACGTGATGATCACCGACGCCGCCAGCCCGACGCCGGCCGCGAGCATGACGATGATGACCGTCAGCTCCACGCCGGGATGGGTTCCGCGAGCAACATGTCGATCGCGTTGATCTGTGCGTCGAGGTCGTGATCGCTCAGCGCCGCAATGGAGCCGTCGATGTCGATCTCCTCATCGATGCTGACCCAGCTCCGGCATCCGGAGTACTCGGGCTTCATGACCACATCGGTCGGACTCGCGAGCCGATAGGCGCGGACGGCGATGACGTTGATGGCCTGATCCGGCCGGAAGCGGTAGCGTGTTTCGATGGCGGCAGAATCGAGGATGGTGACCGCCTCCAGACGCGGCAGCATCGCCGCGTCGCGGATCTGCCACGTCTTCACGGCCTCCGCCCAATGCGTGATCCGCACATGCGGCGGCTCCGCACCGCCGGCATCGTGATAGTTCGTCGGAAAGAGATAGAAGCGCTGCGCCTCGATGCCGAACGACTGATCGGCGAGGCCGCCTTTGCGAATGAGCACGATCTGCGCACCGCTGCCTAGGGCGTCGATGACGGAGGCCCACTCCTTCAGCGCGGTGTGGTTGGCGATCTTGTTCATGGCCACTATTTACGCATCGGTCGGAACGTTACGGAGTTGACCGGCCCTTCCCAAATGGTGACAGCGGTTACGACGGCATCCTCGGTCGAAACGGCCGCGCCGAGCGCGCGTGCGAACCACTCCGCGATGTTCTCGGCGGAGGGGTTGATGCGATCGAATGGCGGCACATCATTGATACAGCCGTAGTCGAGCGTCTTCGCCAGCGCTTCGAGCTTGTGCCGCGCGCTGACAAAATCGACGGCGATGGCGTCGGAGTCGACGCCGCCGGCGCGCGACGCGAGGTCCGCCTCGACTTTGTACGAGTGCCCGTGCAGCGGTTCGGAGATGCCGCGGTACTCGCGCAGAAAGTGTGCGGCTTCGAAGCGCGCGGAGACTCGGACGGTGAAGGATGGGGCGTCGGGTGTCGGGTGTCGGGTGTCGGAGATTCTGGCCGAGCTTTTCTCCGACTCCCCACTCCCGACTCCCCACACCCGGCTAATCATTTCCTCGCTCATCCCCAGCTCCCGCACTTCATCCGGCGTCGACTGCGACCGCAGCAAATCCTCGGCGCGGCGATCGTCCCAGCAGTCGGCGGGACTCGAGCCCTGCGCGAGTTCGATCAACGTCTGCAACGTCTTGCGGCGCGCCGTGTCGTCTCTGGGCTCCACGGCCGAAGTGTACAATGCGCCCCCCGACGATGCCCCTGCCGAAAAGCATCCTTTGCACAGCCTGCAAAAAGACCTATCCCGAGGGCTGGAAACGCTGTCCTTACTGCGGTTTCGATGAGATGCGGGCGCGGCAGGACGGACCCATCCGCAAGTATATGCAGCGCAAGCTGCAGGAGTTCGAGCAGCGGACAGGAAAAAAAGACGAGCGCCGCGGCGGAGCGAAGCCTCCCCGTCCCGACGCGCGTCCGCAGCAACAGCAGCCGCGCGAACGTGGACGCGATGGGCGCCCGCAACGTCCGCAACGTGGGGGTGGCGGTCCGCAGCAGCAGCGTCCACCACAACAGCAGCGTCCTCCACAGCAGCAATCCGCGGCTCCGCAAGCCGAGGGCGAGCGGACGGGAAGGCGTCGCAGGCGTCGCCGCGGCGGAAGTCGCGGCGAAGAATCGGCTCCGAATCCGAACGCCGGCGCTCCGCAACAGCAGCAACCGCCGCGCCCGCCGCGCGAGCCGCGTCCTCCTCGCCCGCCGCAGGCCGCACGTCCGAATCCGAATGCCGAGGGTGCGACGCCGCGTCCGGAAGGGGACGGACCGAAACGCCGCCGCCGTTTTCGCCGTCGACGGGGTGGTGGTGGTGGTGGCGGGCCGGAAAGCGCTCCGCCGGCAACGTAGTCACGCGGAGACGCGGGGACGCGGAGAAAAACTGCTAGGCCTCTTCGGTCATGATCAGCATCAGCGTTGTGCCGCCGATCTGGAACTCCGATTTGTCCTGAATCTCGACCGGAGCTGTGATCTTCACGGCATCGACGATCGTGCCGTTCGTGGACTTCAGATCTTCGAGCAGAACGACCTGGTCGCGGACTTCAATCGCGGCGTGCTGCCGGGATGCTTCGCCGTCGTTGATGGTGAGGTCGGCGGAGCGGCCGATGGTAATGCGCGGCTTTTCGACGCGATAGACCGTCCCTGCATCGGCGCCGGCGATGATGGCTAGCGACAGACGCCGTCCCCGGGGAAGCTGCGGAGTTTTCAGCGGGCCGGTGTCATGCTCCGGCAGCGGCGATTGCGCGGTGGTCTCCTCCGGCTCGGGCACGCGCGCTACCGTCGTGTTGCGGCGAGTGAACGTCGTATCGCCCGCGGACGTGTCAGGTTTCGCAGCGAAGGCGGGATTGTGAATCTCGAAAACGCTGCTGCACTTGGCGCATTTGATCTTCTTCGACGGCTTCCGCTCGAAGCGCTCCTCGTCGTACTGGTACCGCGCGTGACAACTCGTGCACTCGATGATCAACGGCAGCCCTCGTAATCCGGAAGTGGCGCGACGATAGCAGAGCGTTCGGCTCGCATACAATCCCGCCGCTTCGAAGGAGAGTGCCATGAAACGACTCCTGATCGTCCTTGCGGTCGCCGCCGCCTGTCAGAAGGCAGAGATGACTCAGCCAACGACACAATCCGCTGCCAATTCGCTGAAGATCGCGCCCGACGTGGCCCAGCGTATGGCCCAGCTGCCGCGCACGGTCATCGACTACGACCACGCGCTGCTCAACGACAACGAGCGGCAGGTCGTCGCGAAACTGATCGAGGCGTCGAAACAGATCGACGAGATCTACTGGCGCCAGGTCTCCGAAAAGAATCCCGCGCTGCGTGAGCAGCTGGCCAAACAGGGCGGCGCCGCCAACGACTACTTCGTCGCTAACAAGGGTCCGTGGGACCGGCTCAAAGGCGACGAGCCGTTCATCGGCACGGAGAAGAAGCCGGCCGGCGCGGCCTTCTATCCGCCCGACATGAGCAAAGAAGAGTTCGAGAAGTACGTGGCCGCCCATCCGGAGAAGAAGGATGAGCTGCAGGGACTCTTCACCGTCGTACGCCGCGACGGGGCGAACCTGGTGGGCATCCCGTACGGGACGTATTACAAAGACTTTCTCGAACCGGCCGTCGCCCAACTCCGCGAGGCCGCCAACATCTCGAACGACGGGGCGTTGAAACGCTTCCTGGTGCTGCGCGCTGACGCGCTCAAGTCCGGCGACTATCGCGAGAGCGATATGGCCTGGATGGACCTCGCCGGCAACATCGAAGTCGTCATCGGACCGTACGAGGTCTACGAGGACAATCTATTCAACTACAAAGCTTCATTCGAGTCGTTCGTCACCGTCGTCGATAAGCCGGAGAGCGCAAAACTATCGGCGTATGCGCACGCGCTGCCGGACATGGAACGCAATCTTCCGGAACCGGAGCAGTACAAGAATCCCAACCGCGGCAGCGAGTCGCCGATCAAGGTCGTGCAGGAGCTGTACACGGCCGGCGACGCGCGCCGCGGCGTGCAGACGGCGGCGTTCAATCTTCCGAACGACGAAGTGGTGCGCGAGAAGAAAGGATCGAAGAAGGTCCTGCTCAAGAATGTGATGGATGCGAAGTTCCGCCAAAGCGGCAAGCCGATCGCGATGCGCGTGCTCGATCCGTCGCTGACGAGCCTCGTGTCGTTCGACGCGTTCTTCAATCACGTCCTCTTCCACGAGCTTTCACACGGACTCGGGCCGGGCTTCCTGACGCAGCCGGACGGCAAGCGTGTCGAGGTTCGCATCCCGCTGAAGGAGCTTTACTCCACGATCGAAGAATGCAAGGCGGACGTCCTCGGCGTCTGGAACCTGATGTATGCGCAGCAGCACGGACTCGTGACCGCATTCGACGAACGCCAGCTCTTGGCGACCTACGCCGGTCTGATGTTCCGCTCGACGCGCTTCGGCGTCGGCGAAGCGCATGGCCGCGGCACCGCGATCCAGTGGAACTGGCTGCGCGAACGCGGCGCGGTGACGCCCGTCGCCGGCGGCAAGTACACGGTCGATTTCGCGAAGTCGCGCAATGCCGTCCGCGATCTCGCGACGGAACTGCTGACGATCGAAGCGACCGGCGACTACGCGCGCGCCAAAACGTTGCTCGACAAATACGGCAAAGAAACGCCGGAGATGGCGGCGGTCAACGCGACGCTGAAGGACATCCCGGTCGACATCACGCCGGTCTTCGCCGCGGCGGGCGAGAAGTAGTCGTGGAAGGCCAGAAGCAGCTCGTCTGCCGCGACTGCGGCCGAACCGCCTCGGTTCGCGGCGAGCTGCCCGAGGAGTACACCGCCTGCTTCCTCGAAGTCGTAAGCCGCGACGGCTTCGTCCCCGCTCCCGGCGACGCCAACAACGCCTTCCTCTGCGGCCGCTGCCTCGCCACGTACAAAGGCAGCGAGACGACGGATGACGAAGAAAAAATCAGAGGTTGAGTTTGTGACGGATGCTGAATTGCATCCGTATCACGGCGCATGGATCAGACACGGTGGAACAATGTCGTTCGGGCCCGCGAGAGCTACACGACGGGCCACACGTACGCGAATGGGCGGCCGCTGGAAGGTTTCTTCGAGATCTCCGCGCGTTGCAATCTCCGCTGTCAGATGTGCGCGATCAACTACGACGGACGCTACAAGCCGTCCGCGCACCGCCGCGCGTTTTTCGAGCCGGACCTCTTCGCGAAACTGCGGCCGATTTTCCCGACGCTCTACCGCGCATCGCTCTTCGGGCTTGGCGAGCCGATGCTGAACCGCAACATGATCGATTACATCCGCGAGCTGGCCGACGCCGGCATGGAGGTCGTGTTCACGACGAACGGAACGCTGATCGATGAGAAGAAGGCCGAGGAGATCGCGCGTGCCGGAGCGACGCGCGTGATGGTTTCGATCGATGGCGCCACGGCGGCGACCTATGAGTACGTGCGCCGCGGAGGACGCTTTGACGCGGTCGTGCGAGGCATCCGTTCGCTCGCCGAGGCGGGCGCGAAGTATGGCCGTCCAGAGGTCGATCTTTCGTATGTCGCCATGCGCTGCAACTTCGAAGAGATTCCGCGCGTCGTCGCGCTCTGTGCGGAACTCGGAGCGGGAGCCGTCCATGTCGAACCGCTGCTCGCACAGGTCGGCAGCCCCGAGCTCGACGACCACTACGCTCGCGAGAACCTCGGCCTGGTCGAGCCGGCTCGCGTTGCTGCCGCGTTCGAAGAAGCGCAGGAGATCGCCCGCGATCGTGGCATTCGTTTCGGCAGCCGCTTCACCGGCGAGCAGGAGACATTCGATTACCCCGCCGCGGTTCGGCAGACCGATATGACCTGGGCGTGCTGCGAGCCGTGGGCGGCGATCTGGGTGACCTCGGAGGGCGAAGTGCGGACGTGTTGCTTGAACGACACGACGTTCGGCAATCTGTTCGAGCAATCGATCGACGAGGTGTGGAACGGCGAGATCTTCCGCCGCTTCCGATCGCAGCACGCGCGGCACGAGCCCGCGGACGGATGCGCGAACTGCTTTCGCAATGGGCGCGTGCGCAGCTCGACGTTTTTTCGGCCGACACAGCCGGTCACGTATTTTCCGTACTTCGAGACTGTGCCCGCGGCATCACCGAATGACGCCGTCATCTTCGACACGCCGCGCGCGGGTGCGACGATCGTCGATCCAATCGTCATCACTGGCAGGCTGGCCGAGGGCGTCGATCCGATCGACGTTGATGTCGTCATCGACTACACGCCGATCGCGAATGTGAAAGACAAAGCTGTCTTCGATGGGCGCGCCTTCACGATGACGTTCGACGTGCCGGATCTCACCGAGGGAGCGCATGTGTTGTGGGCGCGCCGGCACGATGATCCGCGCGGCTACGCCCATAGAGACGTGCATTTCTGGCGGCCTAACTTGTCAGTTAAGCAAGCTTCGCCATCGCTTCTTCGACCTGCTCCGGCGTCGGCATGACCGGCTCGACAACCTGGCCCTTGAACCAGTCGAACTCGCCCTTGAGCAGGTGCGTGACCAGACGGTAGGCGGCGTCGTCGTGATCGGTGAAGAGGTTGTGGAAGTTGGCGTCGATGCGCATGCGCGCTTCGCGGCAGAAGACGTCGGCGAGGTCGATCGCGTTCTTCTTTTCGGCGCCGTCTTTTTTCGCCAGCATGGTGGCGTAGCTGATCGCGGCGGCCATGGCGAAGAGGTCGGTGCCGATGTCGACGATGCGGAAAAGCACCATCTGCTTCCGTTCCAGCTTGGCCTGGAAGCGCATCATGGCGTGGAAGATCGAGCGCGAGAGATGACGTGAGTTGCGCTCGATGTAGCCCATGTGGCCGGAGAGTTTTCCGAATCCGCCGAACTTCGGGAAATGTGACCAGCCGATGTAGCGCGACGGATACCACGCAGCGTAATGCACCCCGGCTTTGGCGGCGGCGCTGAGCTTTTCGCCGGTCGGTGTCTCGGGCTGCAGGATTTTGAAGCCGCGCTTCATGTGCGGATCCACCGCCTCGCGGGCGATGAAGAGATGCTGAATCTCGCTCGTCCCTTCGAAGATGCGGTTGATGCGCATGTCGCGCATGATCCGCTCGACCGGATAGTCCTTCTCGCCGCGTTCGCGCAAGGAGCGCGCCGTTTCGTATCCGCGTCCGCCGCGAATCTGCACGAGGTGATCGCTGATCTGCCACGCCACCTCGGTGTTGAAGAGTTTCGCCATCGCCGCTTCAAGACGGAGATCAACGTTGCCGCGATCCGCGAGACCGGACGTCAGCCACACGATCGCTTCCATGGCGAAGGTGTGCGAGGCCATCCAGGCGAGCTTCGCGGCGACCGCTTCGTGCTTGCCGATCGGCGCGCCCCACTGCACACGCTCGTTCGCCCACTCCTTGGCGATGTCGACCATCTTCCGGCCCGCGGCGGCGCAGCCGGCCGGAATGGTGAGGCGTCCGGTGTTCAGCGTGATCAGCGCGAGCTTCAGTCCGAGGCCTTCGCCCCAGAGTAGGTTCTCGTCGGGGACGAAAACGTTGTCGAACTTGATCAGGGCGTTGCCGATCCCGCGCAGACCCATGAACTGACAGCGATGCTCGATGGAGAAGCCGGGCGAGTTCGTCTCGACGATGAAGGCAGTGATCTGCTTCTTCTCTTTGCCGTTGACGATCTTCGGCGCAGTTCGCGCCATCACCACGAGGAGCTCGGCCTTGGTGGCGTTGGTGCACCAGAGCTTCTCGCCGTTGATGATCCACCCCTTGCCGTCCGGCGACTTGACCGCGGTCGTCTCCATCTTGGCGGGATCGGATCCGACGCCGGGCTCGGTGAGCGCAAACGCGGAGATCGCGCCTTTGGCGAGGCGCGGCAGATACTTTTTCTTCTGCTCTGGAGTACCGAAAAGTTTGAGCGGTTGCGGGACGCCGATCGATTGATGCGCGGAGAGCCACGCTACGGTCGACCCGCACCACGTGGCGACGAGGCCGATGGCGCGGTTGTAGTTCGTGGAGCTGAATCCGAGGCCGCCATACTCCTTGGGGATCTTCATGCCCCAGGCGCCGAGCTTGTTCAAACCTTCAAAGAGCGAGTAGTCGTATTCGCCCTGTTCGTCGATCTTGTCGGCGTCGACGTTCTCGGCCAAGAAGCGCTCCAGGCGGCCGAGGAAGTCGTCGGCTTCGGCCTTGTCTTCGGCCGGTTGCTCGGGGAAGGGATGGATCAGATCGAGGTTGAGTTTGCCGAGGAAAAGATCGCCGACGAAGGACGGCTTTTCCCACTCGGTCTCGCGTGCACCTTCGGCAACGTCCATCGCATCGACGGCGCCCTGTGATTTGACTTCGGCCATGAAAAAACTCCTTTGGTTGCGGCTGCTTACAAAAACGAGGCCGCCGCGAGGTGGCAGGTGCCGCGAAGTATGAATGAACGCTCATTCAGTTGTCAATCCGGCGTTGCCCGTACACTTCGCGCCATGAAGAAGACCGACCTCGTCATCGCTCCCGAAGTCGATGCGATCGCCGAAGACCGAAGCATCCTGACCTCGCCTAGACCGAGCGTGGACCGCGAGCGGCTCCAGCATCATCTGCGCGAAGCGCTCCGCCTCCTGCACGTGAACATGGAGGACGAGAACATCGCCGATACGCCCCGCCGCTGGGCGGAGTCGCTGGTGCAAATGACGAGCGGCTACGACTACACGGACATCAAGAAACTGACCACGCTGTTCCGCAAGGCGTGTTCGACGGCGGACGAGGAGTGCCAGAACCTGGTGGTGATCGGCGGGACGTACAAGACGCTCTGCGCGCACCACATCCTGCCGTTCTTCGGACACTTCATCGTCGGCTACATCCCGGAGCGGATGATCATCGGCGCGTCGAAGATCCCGCGCATCGTGGAGGTGCACATGCGCCGGCTGCAGTCGCAGGAGCACCTGGCGCACGACGTCGCGGATACGATCGAGCAAATCCTGGAGCCGCGCGGCATTGCCGTCTGGATGGGCGGCATCCATATGTGCATGGTGATGCGCGGCGTGGAGCAGGAGTCGTCGTTCATGGAGACGAACGTTCTACGCGGTGAGTTCCGCGACGACACGAGAACGAGGGACGAGTTCATGTCGATCGTGAACCGGAGAGGGCAGCGCGAGTCCTGAACGGGGGACGGGTTCACGCGGAGACGCGGAGGAGCGGAGAAAAGCAAACCTCAACGTACCGGTGTAAACCTCTTCCCCACTTCCTGGACGCGCTGCACATCCTCGGCACGCGACACGGATAGCGGCGTCGTGCTGTTTACTGCTTCAATGAGAGCGGCCACGTTCAGCGGTTGTTTCTTCTGAAGTGATCGATACAGCGCGGAGATGACGGCTTGCTCGATCTCGGCGCCGCTGAAGCCTTCGGTGGCATTGGCAAGGACAGCGAGGTCGAAAGTGTCGGGATTTTGTTTGCGGAGGCGGAGGTGGAGGGCGAAGATCGACATCCGCTCGTCGCGCGTGGGGAGATCGACGAAGAAGATTTCGTCGAAGCGGCCTTTGCGCAGCAGCTCAGGCGGGACGTTCATCAGATCGTTCGCGGCGCCGACGACGAAGACTTCGTCCCTTTTTTCCTGCAGCCAGGTGAGGAAGGAGCCGAAGAGGCGCTGCGAGAGGCCACCGTCCGATTCGGCGCTGCCGCCCTGCGCGAATGCTTTTTCGATTTCGTCGATCCACAACACCACCGGCGCCATGGCCTCAGCCATCGCGGCGGCCTTGCGGAAGTTCTTTTCGGATTCGCCGACGTATTTTTCGTATAGCCGGCCGGCGTCGAGTTTCAGCAGCGGCAGCTCCCATTCGCGGGCGATGAACTTCGCCGCCAGCGATTTGCCGCAGCCCTGCACGCCGACGAGCAACACACCCTTCGGCGCGTCGAGATTGAGCGCCCGCGCCTCCTCGGAGAACCCCACTCGCGCGCTTTCCAGCCACGACTTCAGCCGTGCAAAGCCGCCGATCTCGAAAGTGTTCTCCTCGACCGGAAAGAACTCGAGGATGCCGCCGCGCTCGATCATCTCGCCCTTGCAGCGGACGATCGTGCGGATGTCGGCGGCGGAGAGCCGTCCGTCTTCGACGATGGCCTGCGCGATCACCTGGCGGGCCTGATTGATGGTCAGTCCCTGTAACGCCTGCACGAGTCGGAGGGCGTCGTCGCGCGAGAGATCGACCTGAACGCGCTGGCGGGCGCTGATCGATTCGACCGCGAGGCGGACGACGACGCGCAACTCGCCGATGTCAGGCATTTCCAGCCGGAAGCGCACGGCCAGCGCCTCGAAATCCTTTGGCAGCTCGAGCGGCTCGCCAGTCAGGATGATGGCCGAACGCGTCGACGTCAGCTTCTGGGCCAGCTCGCGCAGGGCGCGGCTGATGTTCGGATTGTCGAGGTGGCAGGCCATGTCCTTGAGCAGGAAGATGGCGTCGGTGTTCTCGATTTCTGCGATGTGATGCAGCGCGGCGAGCGCGTCCTGTGTGCCAGTGACGGTCGTGCCATGCACGCGATTGAAACCGCTCGTCAGCGACCATTCGAAGAAGGGCAGCTTGAGGTCCGTGGCTACTTCCATCAAGAGCGAACGGACGCGGTCCTCCTCAATAGTTTCAATCGCGATCAGCGAGTGAAACGACAGCACGAGGCTCTTCAGATCGTGGACGGAGTTGCGGTGCGACATGAATGCGCGAGTCTAACGCGGCGACAAAAAGAAAGGCGCCGCGAGTCCGACGCGGCGCCTTTCAACGAAAGAGGGGGGAGGTGCGACTACCGGCTCTGGCGGCGTGATTGCCGCTGGGCCTTCCACTGCTCGAGCTGCGTGCGCTGCTCGGGCGTGAGAACGTTGACGAATGCTTCGTGCTGCTGCTTGCGTGCCGTTTCGAGCTGCGGGCGGAGCGATTCCAGATGCGCCTTCAGTTCGGCCGCGCGCGCGGCGTCGTTGCCGCCGAGCGAGCGAAGCTCCTGACGCGTCGCGCGGGCGTCGGCGAAAAGCTGCGCGTTCTGCTGCTGCGTCGATTCGTGGAGCTGCTTGAGCTGCGCCTTCTGTTCATCGCTGAGGTTCAGGTGACCGAAGGCGGCACCAGCTCTGCGGCCAGCGGCGAATCCGCGGGCGAAGCCGTGCGACCGGCGGGCCGCTTTGAACTGATCGCGCTGCTCCGGAGTGAGGATGTTGAGCATCGCCTCGCGGCTGGCCTTGCGGGCCGCGTCGAGCTGCGGACGCATCGCTTTGAGCTCGGTCTTCACGTCATCCGCTTTCGGATCGTTGGCCTGTTTCAACGCGCGGAGCTCCTGCAACTTCGCGTGGAAATCGGCGTAGAGCTGCTGGTTGCTCTGGCGGTCGGCGGTGCGGATATCCTTCAGCTGCTGGTTCTGGGCATCGGTGAGATTGAGCTTCGCGGCAATGCGGCCGAAGTCAGCGCGATGGCCGCGGCCGTGGGGCGTTCCCGGTCCGGCAGTCTGGGCGAAAGCGATCGCCGAGGTAGCCGTGACCATCAATGCAATGACAAACTTTTTCATGACGTTTGATTCCTCCGTGGGTTGACTTCAATTCACTACTACGATGGAGCTTCCGTGGCGTTGAAAGCGGCGGGATGCTCCTCCTCGAACAAAAACGCTTTGCTGCCTCTCGAATGCATCAGACTGCCGCGATAAAAAAGTGCGTACGCATCCATGGATAAGAAAAAAGTCTTCTACGAAGTGCGCGTCTTCCTCCTGATGTTGCTGGTCATCAGCTCCCTCCGCTCGGCGCTGGCTGACTGGAACGATGTCCCCACCGGCTCGATGAAACCGACCATCGAGGAGGGCGACCGCGTCGTCGTCAACAAGCTTGCGTACGACCTCAAGCTCCCCTTCACGCTCGTGGAGCTGATGAAGTGGAGCGATCCGAAGCGCGGCGACATCGTCGTGCTCTTCTCGCCGGCGGACGGCGTGCGGCTGGTCAAGCGCGTCGTGGCCATTCCGGGCGACAAGTACGAACTGCGCGAGAACCAGCTCTTCATCAACGGCCACGCGGCGATCTGGAAGCCAGTCGGACAGCGCGACGATGATGAGCAGGGGACGTCGTTCATCGTCGAGGAGACGCTCGGTGGAAAGACGCACGATGTGATGTTCACGCCGCAGTTTCCGGCGACGCGTTCGTATGGTCCGCTGGTCGTGCCGCCGGGGCGCTATTTCGTGATGGGCGACAACCGGGACAACAGCAACGACAGCCGCTACATCGGGATGATCGAGCGGCGGCGCATCGTCGGGAAGGCGACGGCGGTGGCATTCTCACTCGACCGCGCGCACTGGTTCCGTCCGCGCCTGCACCGATTCTTCAAAGGGATATCGTAAAAAGGCCCGGAAGCGCCGGGCCTTTCGAGATCACTTTCTTGGGGTTGCTTCGATCGGGAGCCTGGCTTCGTTCCAGCCGTTCCAGCCGCCGAGGAGCGCGGCCGCGTTCTTGATTCCATGAGCATTGAGGTCCAGCACCGCACGGGCGCTTGTGTGCTCATTTGCTCAAGCACAGTAGGTAATGATGAACGTCTTCGGCGGAACCTCCTTGATGCGGGTGAGGACGTCGCCGAGCGGGATGCTGATCGCTCCCCTGATGTGACTCTGATCGTACTGATCCTTTCCGCGTACGTCGACGAACACGGCTTTCTTCGCTTTGATCATCTTGATCGCTTCCTCGCGTGTGATCCGGCGCGCCTCTTCGTTGGGCGCCTGTGCCACCGGGATCGGCGTCGCGGTCTTGACCTGCGGCGACGACGGGCTGCCCGGCGGAACTGCCGATTTCATCTGGGCGTGAGCCAGACCGCTTGCGAGAAAGCCGACCACTGCGGTAGCGGCAATGAGATGACGCATCTGTGGTAAAGCCTCCTTTTGAATTCGACTGGAAAACCTGTCGAAAGCCTAGCATGTTCCCCCGCCGCAACTCTGCGGCGCGCGCTTCGTACAATCCACCATCATGAGAGACCACGTTCGCATTCTCGGTTGGTGTTTCATCGTCTATAGCGCAATCATCGTCCTGGTGGGTCTGGGGATCGGGAGCATCGTCCTCTTCGGCGGTGCGATTTCCGGCGACCACGAGGCCATGTTCATCACCGGAGCGGTGGGCGCCGCCATCGCCTGCTTTCTGATCCTCGTCTCGCTGCCGGGGATGCTTGCCGGCATCGGTCTGCTGAAGATGCAGCCGTGGGCGCGCATCGTGGCCATCATCGTCGGCGTCCTGCACATCCTCAGCTTCCCCCTCGGCACCGCGTTGGGCGTCTACACGCTGTGGGTCCTGCTGAACGCAGAAACGGAAGCTCTGTTCCGCGGGCAAACGGTCGCCGTGGCCTGAAACAAGAACTGGTGGAGGAGGCTAGGCCAACCAACGCCGGCCGCCGTGCGGCCTGGCGGGGTGTGGGTCGAGATCACGCATCCTTCACCTCGAAGCGGTTGCGTCGCGAGAGAGTCAACATGGCACCCCTCACCGCCAGGTAGAGGATGACGGACATCCCCGGCGTGAGCATCCGAATGCCGTAGTTAGTGATGTCGGCCACCGCGATGAGCGGGCCGTAGTAAGCAGCCAGGAAGACGAGTGCGGCCAGGTCGAGATCGTCGATCTGCCGATTTCGAAGACACCATCCCACCAGAAGCAGCACGCCCGCCCACGCCGCGTACCAGCGCCACAATGATCCGAACTCGGGGATCAGCCCGTGCAGGTATCCGAGGGCGTAGAGAATTCGCCGGCCATAGAACGGGAACGCGTCGCTGATCGACAATGGGTGAAGCCAATCCTGCCGCGTCGTGAGCACGCGGAGATCGAATGTCGCCGTCACCGCGTAATCGCGCCAGAGGATCAAGCCGGCCATGAGGACCAATCCCGCGATCAGGATCGCGCCGTTGACGATCGTGCGTCTGTCCCTCTTCCGATAGAGGAGCAGCAGCGCCCATGCCGGCGCGAGGAACAGCGTGTTCGGACGCACGAGGAAGCAGGCGCCGGCAAGAAGCCCTGACGCGGCCGCGGCGAACCACGAGCCGCTGGACAGCAGGCGCTCGAACGCGATGAAAAGCAGCGCGAGCAGAAAGATCAGGAGGTTCTCGCTCAGGAGCCGGAAGGTATAGAAGCGAAAGTGATCCAGGTAGGCGAAGACGATGACCAGCAGGCCGTAGACAAGAAGATAGAACGGAGTCAAACGCCGGCGAAACGAGTGGACGAAGCCGAGAACAGACAGAGCGAGCAGGAACGTCTGGATGACGTACACCGCTTGAGAGCGGACGCCGAGGACTTTGTAGACCGCGGCGACAAAGTAGACATATCCGAACCCGCCCGGACGCGTGTACGGACCCTGCACGGCTGGCATGCTCATGCCGCCGTTGAGAACACTGACCGCGAAGTGATGGTAGGACCACCAGTCATCGCCCGACGGATCCACATCGTTGGCCAGGGGAAAGAGCGCCTGAACACCGGAATGGAAGGTGATTATCATCGCCCCGGCCAGTACGCAATAGATCGCTATCCGGCCCGCGCGCGTGGCGGCGAATCGGTTGGGATGGTTCTTCCGAGCTCGACTCATCCGCGGAGAATACGCGAAGGCAAGGTCCTCTGACGCGTCACGACTTCACTTGAGCAGAGAGGGATCGATCGCGTCGGCCATGGCTGATTTTATGGATGTTCTTGGACCGCTCCGAATGGCGTTGGACGTCGAAGTGGCGGAGAGAGTGGGATTCGAACCCACGGTACGCGTTAACGTACACACGCTTTCCAAGCGTGCGCCTTAAGCCACTCGGCCATCTCTCCGTTCATCGAACTGTTGACGGAACGCTCGTGAAGATTAGTACGCGCTGCTGACTGAGGCTAGGCCACCAACGCCCCGCGCCGTGCGCGGTGGCGGAGAGGGGGGGATTCGAACCCCCGATACCCGTGAAGGTATAACGGTTTTCGAGACCGCCGCGTTCAACCACTCTGCCACCTCTCCGTGACCTGCGACCGCTTGCGCAACCCTTGAAAGAACTCCTGCAGAAGCCTTCTCGACTCCTCGGCGGCAACCCCGCTGACGACTTCCAGCCGATGATTGAGCCGAACATCCTGGACCAGATTTCCGAGCGTGCCGCAGAAGCCCGCCTTCGGATCGGATGCTCCGAAGATCAGCTTCGCGACGCGCGCGTTGACGAGCGCGCCGGCGCACATCGCGCACGGCTCGAGCGTCACCACCATCGTCGTCCCTTCGAGCCGCCAGTCGCCGATCGCTTTGGCCGCTTCGGCGATGGCGATCAGTTCCGCGTGGCCGAGGGGATCGCCGGACTCGCGGCGATTGCGTCCGCGTCCGATGATGATGCCGTCGCGATCGACGATGACTGCGCCGACTGGAATCTCGCCCGCCGCGCCCGCCTCTTCGGCGAGCGCGAGCGCCTCGTGCATCCAGTGCGCTTCGTCCATTCGTTCAAAGATTACAACGGCGGGCTCATTGCCCGCCGTTGGATTGCTGCCTGATTGGTGCACCCAGGAGGACTCGAACCTCCAACCTTCTGATCCGTAGTCAGATGCTCTATCCAATTAAGCTATGGGTGCGAGCAAGCGACGTTAACCGCCCCTGCCGGAATCGCATTCCGATCCGGCCGGGCGCGCATTCTAAGTCCACCCGACTGGGGAGGCAAGCCGCAGAAACTGCTTTACGCGGCCTACTCTACTTGCGGTAGACTTTCGTCTCTCAGCACCGTTTTCGCGCTTCCACGGTTGGCCACTGCCTATCCACCCTTCCCCAGCCAACCGTGGGGGCGCGATGTTTCGGGGCCATGGCGCTCGACAAAAACTCCTTCTACGCGCGAACGATGCACACACCGGACTCGCCGGAGCGGGCCCTGTTGCGCGGTGCGCTACGCGACGTTTCGAAGGCCCTTCTCCCGCTGCACCGCGCTCTGATCGATGCCGCGGCGGACGACTACGCGTTTGGCGTCGCGCCGGTCAAGCCGTCGCAACTGCTCCAACTCCTCAAAGAGGATCCCTTCTTCGCCTGGCTCAAGCCGCTGACATCGCTCATCGTCGACATTGACGAGATGGCGCGTACCGACTTCGAGTCCTCTGACGTAGCCGCGATCGCCGACCGGGTGGACCGCCTGTTCGGAGGGAAAACGGAAGAGGCATTTGCCGCGCAGTACATCCCGATGCTGCAGCGCAGCGTCGACGTTGCCGTCGGTCATGCGGCGCTGCGCAAAGCCGCCGCGCGCCTGCGCGCCTGAACGATCGGCGCTGCCGTAAGGCCGCAGTAGCTGCTAAAGTAACGTTTCAGTCACTCTACACATCATGGACTTCTTTCCGTTCGACGACGAATACGTCCGCCGTCTGCGGGAGGGCGATAGCTTGACCGAGGAACACTTCGTCTCGTATTTCACGCCCATTCTGCGGATCAAGGTGCGCAAACGGTTGCGTTCTACGGAGGCAACCGACGATATCGTGCAGGAGACGTTTTTTCGCGTTTTCAAGACGTTGCGCGCTCCCGGGGGCGGCGGAATTCGTAACGGCCACAGCTTCGGCGCGTACGTCGCCAGGGTGTGCGACAACGTCATCTTCGAATGGATCCGCGGGGACATGCGCGTCCAGCCGATCGACGACGACGATCTCGTGAAGCTCATCACGTCGGAAACGCGCGAGGACGGGCTGATCAAAGAACAGCGTCAGGAGTGCGTCCGCCGCGTCGTCAGCGGGATGGGCACGCGCGAACGGAAGATTCTGACCGCGATCTTTTTCGACGAGAAATCGAGAGAAGACGCCTGCAAAGAGTTCGGCGTTGATCAAGGCTACCTTCGGGTACTGCTCCATCGAGCCGGGGAGAAGTTTCGCAAGGCCTGGGAGAAGGAGCAGAAAACGGAGCGGCCCGATCCCGATGAAACGGATCCGACCAAACCGTCACTACCCAACTGAGAGACGGTAACGGGACAGACTCATGACACATGACGAAGCAAAGAAATCGATGGCAGCCGAGGCGTACATCCTCGACGATCTCGAACCGGCCGAGCGCAATGCCTTCGAAGAGCACTTCTTCGATTGCACCGACTGCACCGCCGACGTCCTGGACGCCGCGGCAGTCGCGGACGGAGTGGGCACGGAACCCACCAACGTGGTGCCGTTCAGGTACTACCCGCAATGGGCCGCAGCAGCAGCGGCAGCGGCTGTCGTCATCGGTTTGTCGTCTCGATACGCGCCGCAGATCGCGAGCCTCTGGCACCGAACGCCGGCGCCGATCGGACAGCCGGCCCGCGTCACCGCCCGCGAGCAGGTGATCGAGCTCGAGGCGACGCGTGCCGCCCAGCGGAAGTCCGTCATTCGCGGCGATCAGCCCACCGCGATCGACTTCACCATTCCGCCGCAGGACGTTCCGCCCGCTACCTATATCTGTGAGTTACGGGACGCGGCGGGAATCTTCGTCAAAGGTAGAAAAGTGTCGCAACGCGAGGCTGACGAGATGGTAAGCATCAGCCTGCCGCCGCACGCCCTGCACACTGGCGAATACAACGTTGTGATCCGAGGCGGGGACCGAGAGATCCCTGGTTACCACTTCACGGTGGTGGTTCAGTAAGGCAGAGAGAAGAGGAGGCAGTCATGTCATTCGTCTATCACGCCAACGCGTTGGCTTTCGGCGGAGTGCTTCGGAATCCGTGCTGCGAGGTCCTTCCGAGCACAGGGCTGGTGCTGTCGCCGAGCGGTGGTGAAGGCTCGGAGACAATTCGCAACTTCAACTACAAAGGCATCATCACCTTCGATGAGGCGTCCGTGTACGTCGCCGGAAGCCAACGCGGGAGATACCGCAACACGATCGCGACGGTATGCATCCGCAACCTTAACGTCCTCAACATGGTGAAGGCCGAGCTCCTCGTCGCACGCGTTACCTCAGAGCATCTCGCCGGCGACACCGGCCGCGAGTCACCATGCGAAGAACCGCAGTTCACGTTTGAAGGGTCGCTCCTGGAGAATGTCAGGATCGGAGGCCGGGAGGTCGATGTGAAGCTCGACCACAGTCTCTATTCGAGATATGCCACCCACTCCGCCTTGGTCAAGGCGTTTGCGGAAAAGGCGTCGTCTGACGACCAGGCGCTCGGGATCACTGAAAGATCTTCCGACGGTGACGACAACCTGGCGACGCGGTGCGGCAAACGATTCTGCTGGCCTCGCGCGAGCACCAGCAACGGCGCACCGTCCAGGAACGATGTCATCCGCTGTTCGCTCGTCGACAGCAGCGACATTGCCGAGGCCGACCCAGACGAAGATCTGAATGATGAAGAGAAACGGCGCACGGCCGACCGGACGAAGCCCGTCCGGCGTAAGGGTTACATCGTCCGGATCGCTGATTTCGGAACGATGGCCATTGGCGAGGTCGTTCTGAAGTCGCACCAACGCACGGTTAACATGCTGCGGTTCAATCTCGGTTCACCGCATGATGGAGAATTGACGTTCGGATCGACGACGACCAATGGCACGGACATGTTTCCTCCTTAAGGTTCATTGGTTTGCAGTCGCGCTGTCGCTCCTGATGGGCAGCGCGAGCGGATCGCCTCAACATACGGCCCTCGTCCGTGCGGCGGCTTTGTGCCAGCAGAACGACTGGCTTGGCGCCGAACCGGTCCTTCGCGAAGCGTTGGAGCGTTTCAGCGGTGCGGATACCGACGATGTCTGGCAAATGCGTCTGCTGTACTCGGACGCGCTCACGGCTCTAGGCAAGTATGAGGTGGCAATTGCAGTTCTCCGTCCGAAGCCCCCGCCGCGTCTTGTGCATAGCCCGATCGCCATCAGACGCCTTACCAATCAGGCAGTTCTTGCGTACCGGACGAGTACTCCTGACGACGCGCAAAGGCTCATGAACGAGGCGGAGTCCCTGGCGCGGCGATACCAACAGAACGAACTGACCCGCGTTCTTGTGGTTCGGGCGGGCGTTGAATGCGCACGCCACGAAGATGCCGCCGCAAAGCGTCATGCGCACCAGGCGATCGTCCTCAGCCGGAAGAGTAAGGATCCCAGGATGGAGATGAATGCACTGGGCACTCTGGCTCGTACGCAAACGTTTGAGGGGCGTTATGACGAGGCGATCGACGCAAATGTGCGCGCACTAGCTCTGGCGAACCAGATCAAATCGCCATCGAAGATCCAGAAGATGTCCGGCAATCTCGCCTGGGCCTACATTCTTCTCGGCGATTTCGACACGGCGACGGACTACCTCACGAAAGCAATTCCGATCGCCGAGAAAACCGGCGAAGCCTTTGACCTCTGCTCCTGGCAGGACAATCTCGGCAAGATCGCCATGTACCGCCGTGACTACCGTACCGCGATCGCATACTTCCAACGGAGTACCGCTGTTGCGCGTCGAGTTAACCTCGGTGCTCTCAGTGAATTCATCGACGATTCCGCCGAAGCATTGCTCGAGCTCGGCGACATTGGCGCCGCTCGAAAGGCCAGCGATGAGGCGCGCTCCCTCATCGATGCAAAGAACGAAAAGCTACAGCTTCGATCGTTGTTGATCGACGCGCGCATCGACGCCAAATCCGGCCAGATTGACTCCGCCATCACCAAAGTCCGGCGCGTGGTTGGTGCAGCGAACGCGGCATTCCGATGGGAGGCCGAGGCGCGCCTGGCGCAGTTCCTCATAGCCGCGAAGCGGCGCAACGAAGCAGGTGAGCAGTTCCGCCGCGCCATCGAAACCGCGGCGGAGGTCCGCGGCAAGATCAAGGAAGAAGAGCTCCGACTTCCCTTCGGTGCCCTCGTTCGTGAGATCAACGAACAATACGTCGATTTCCTCCTCGGCGAGGCCCGCGTTGACGAGGCATTTGCCGTCGTGGAGAGAAGCCGCGCGCAAACACTCGACGACGCGTTGGACAGAGGAGCGGAGCGGCGGATCGATCCCCAACAGATTGCGGCCGACCGGGATGCGGTCATCCTTTCGTACTGGCTGACTCCGGAACGTTCGTATGTCTGGACCATCACACCGAACTCGATCGAAGTCACTCCGTTGCCTGCCGCAGCGGCCATCGAAAGCGCGCTCGATACGTATTCGCAGGAGATCCTCAGCTCGCGCACAGGCAAAACGAGCATGCCGCACGGCGCGGCGCTGTACACAATGCTCGTTCAACCGGTCGCAAAGCGAATCCCGGCCGGGAAGCGCGTCATCATCGTCCCTGACGGCCGGCTGCACGCCTTCAACATGGAGACGCTCGTGGTTCCCTCCACCCACCGTTATTGGATTGAAAACGTCACGATCGAAATGGCCGGCTCACTCGAACTGCTGGCGGGCTCGCGCACGGCCAGGGCATCGCGGTCGTTACTTCTGGTCGGTGATCCGCCGCCCGCTGGTGAGTTTCTACGCCTGAACAATGCCGAAAAAGAAATGGCTCTGGTGAGCAGGCATTTTCCAGAGGCGTGTACGACGCTCAAAGGAGCGAGAGCGACGCCGCGTAGCTATCTGAAGGCCGGTGCCGACCGATATGGCTACATCCATTTCGTTGCCCACGCGATCGCACCGCGTTTACAGCCGCTCGATTCCGCCGTGATCCTTGCGCCGGACACCAGCTCCAGCTCCTACAAACTTTACGCACGCGACGTCCTCAAACACACGCTCCGCGCGCGGTTGGTGACGATTTCGAGCTGCCAAGGTGCCGGAACCCGCACCTACACCGGCGAGGGGCTCGTTGGTCTGGCGTGGGCGTTCCTTCATGCCGGCGCGCGTCAGGTGATCGCCGCTCTCTGGGAGGTGAATGACGACGCCACGCCCAAACTGATGGATGACCTCTACGCGGGCATTCGCCGGGGCCAGGATCCCGCGGCCGCGCTTCGCAACGCCAAACTCCGTCTGATTCAGAGCCACCAAGTCTACCGTTATCCGAAGTATTGGGCACCCTTCGTCATCTACTCCGGTTCGTAAGGCGCTCGAACTGGTATGCGCCTAAACTCCGCGCATGGTTGCCATCGTCACCGGGGCCTCGAGCGGGTTGGGATTATCGATCACCGAACTACTGCGAAGCCGAGGCGCGCGGGTGGTCGGCGTGTCACGCCGCGCGACGGCCGACGTTTCCGGCGACGCGTCGAAACGCGAGACAGCGTTGCGCGCCATCGAAACTGCGGAACGTCTCGGCACGATTGACCTGCTGATCAACTGCGCTGGCGCTGGCATCTTCGGACCGGTTGGTTCATACGATGACGAAGCGATTGCCACGATCATCAACTCCAACCTCATCGCCACGATCAACTTTTGCGAGCTACTCTTTCCGCGTTTCAAAGAGCACGGCGGCACGATCGTCAACATCCTCTCTACGGCGGCACTCATCGGAAAAGCCACCGAGACCGTCTACTGCGCCGCGAAGTGGGGCG
>Ga0233356_1000026_pt1 | contig 67359 bp, 57 predicted proteins | sample GEONSFMMS_FD_180700 | JGI IMG/M metagenome (GOLD analysis project Ga0233356, IMG submission 180700) | Soil microbial communities from Shasta-Trinity National Forest, California, United States - GEON-SFM-MS | ecosystem: Environmental > Terrestrial > Soil > Temperate forest > Bulk soil | place...
GTGCGCGAGGCGTTGGAGAAGAACAAGATCCCGACGGTCGAAGCGAAGATCGGTCAGATCGCGGCGAACTCCGTCAGCCTCGACGAGCAAAAGGCGCGGTCGATGATCCGCCTGATGGAAATGCTCGACGACCAGGACGACGTGCAGAACGTCTGGACGAATTTCGACCCGCCCGACGAGATCGACGAAGAGTAGTGACGCTCGTCTTCTCCATCGCTGACTACGATTACATGGCCGAGGCGCTCGTGCGCGCGGGCGGCTTTGCGCGCGGCGACGTGGCGCGCAGCAACTTCCCGGACGGCGAGCACTACCTGCGCGTCGAGGCGAACGTCATCGACAAACACGTCGTCGCCGTCGGCGGCACGATCTCCGACACGGCCACACTGGAGTTGTACGACCTGGCCTGCGCGCTCGTCGAGAACGGCGCGGAGACGCTGACGCTGATCGTGCCGTGGTACGGCTACGCCACGATGGACCGCGCGTCGAAGAGCGGCGAGTCGGTGAAGGCGAAGAATCGCGCGCGGATGTTTTCGTCGATTCCGCCCGCGAAGAACGGCAATCAGATCCTGCTGCTCGATCTGCACACCGAGGGCATTCCGCATTACTTCGAAGGCAGCCTGCATCCGGTGCATGTGTACGCGAAGCCGCTCATCGAGCCGCTCGCGCGCGAGCTCGGCGGCGCCTCCTTCATCCTCGGATCGACCGACGCCGGCCGCGCGAAGTGGGTGGAGATGCTCGCGAACGATCTCGCCGTCCCCGCCGCCTTCGTCTACAAACGCCGCCTCGGCGCCGAATCGACCGAGGTGACCGCGGTCAGCACGAGCCTGGAAGGGGAGACAGTCGTGATCTACGACGACATGATCCGCACCGGCACGTCATTGATGAGCGCCGCACGCGCGTACCGCGACGCGGGCGCGGGACGGATGATCGCAATCGCCACGCACGGCGTGTTTCCCGGCGATGCGTTCGACAAAATCCAGTCGAGCGGATTGTTCGACGCGATCGCCTGCACAGATAGTCATCCTCGCGCGCTGGCGCTGCGGGATCGCGGGCTGATCGTGCGATCAGTGGCGGAGTTGTTTGTCCGCTACCTGCGGTAACTGTCCAAAGACCGCCCGTGGATTTTCTCAGCCGTCCCGAGCCTCACCAGCACAGACCAGGTGTCTGTACTACGACTTCCGAAAAACGTCGCGTCGCGCGACGATTTTGGCGCTGCGCATTCGGAAGCTACTTGAGTTGCGGGCGAAGCCGGGCTAGGAAAAATGGAGTTCAGCGGTGCTTTTGCAGAGGTTGAGGTACCGCGGGACCGTCGCCGGATGGCGACACGGACGGTCAACGTGCGCGGTAGAGGGACCGACCCCGGAGGGCGTCGCGGATCAAATACCAAGCGGCGTGAATTCCCTCCGCGACCGCTACCGCGGTCGGGAAACCGGGCGCGTTCGTGGTTCCGGTGGTCTCGCGCTTCGCGCGCGACCACCGGCTACCCTACGAGACGCCATCCGGCGTCGAAAACGAGTCGTAAGCTCGCGCTTCCGAATCGCTTGGCGAGGGTCGCGGATATTGAACTATTGCTTCCGAAAAAACGTCGCGGCGCGCGACGATTTTGGCGCTCCGTATTCGGAAGTTGAATCATTTGGGTTGCGGGCAAAGCGCGCGCTGTGCCACGCTGGCTCTCCCTCTAGCAGGCATTGCGCAAGTACGGCCGGATCAATGTGGCACAGACACTCTTGTCTGTGCTTTGGCAAGATGCAGTGCCTGGTCATATGAACCGTGGCCCCTAGGACCCCAAACCTTCTTCGCCAATTTTCGTCTTACCATCCCGACTGCTTCGATGAAGATCCGTGCTCAGCTTGTGCTTGCCTGCTTTCTCCTCTCGGTTCTGCCGCTGAGCGTGATCGTCGTCTATTCGTATCGGTCGTCGCGGAGCGCGTTGGAGTCGGCATATCGGAAGGAAGCGGACGCGCGGACGCGGCAGATGGATCGCCGGCTGGCCACGATCCGCGGCGATTTGCAGCAGCGGCTGGCCGAGGTGTCGGCGCTGCCGATGCCCGCAGGTGCGGCGGATCGGACGCCGGACGTCGGCGACATCCTCATGACCATGGGCGACGCCGCGTCGCTCGTCGATTCGCTCGAAATCCAGCCGATGCGGGAGGTGGCCATTCCGGCGGTGAGGACGATCGTGCAGCAAGCGATCCGGCACGCGCTGCCGGCGAATCCCAACGCTCCGCCGGGTGTGCAACAGCCTTCGCCGCCCGCGCCGCCGCCGCAGGCCGTCGAAGCGGCGGACCCGAATGACGAATCGGATGCCAATGTGAATGACGCCGCCGAGGCTCCGCAATCGCCGGAGCCGCTCGTGATCGCCATTCCGCCGCCGCCGAAACTGCCGAAGTTCACGATGTCGCCGGAGCAGCGCGCGCAGATCAATGAGATCTCGATGCTCGGCACGAAGCTCGGAAACTGGCAGGCCATGTCGCCCGAGGGGCGGACTGCGACCGAGAAGAGAATCCAGCAGTTGCAGAAGGATCTCAACGCATCGATGAAGGTAACGCAGTCGCAGTGGAAAGAGCAGTTCGATGCGGCGCAGAAAGAGCGGACCGCCTACTTCGATGCCCGTCAACAGCAGCGCAACGCCGCCATCACGGCTCGCTGGCACGCACGCGAGGTTGAGAGGGCGCAACGCGAGGCGGAGAAAAAACAGGCTGAGGCTCCCCACGCCGCTCCGGCGCCGGTTGCTGTCGCGGCGGCGGCGCCTGCGATCGCGACCACGACCGAAAACGTCGTCATCAAGCGCAAGCTGACCGACGCCGAGAAGCAGCAGCTCCGGCAGCACGAGCGGCAGGCCACGTTACTCTTCGGTCAGAAGTTCAACTTCCCGCTGCGCAAAGAGGGGACCATCGTCGGCCACCTCTCCGCGCAGGTGAGCACTCCGGAAGTGGTCCGACGCGTCCTCGGCGTACATGGCGACGACAACGACGAGATCACTTTCGCCGTCGATCGCGACAACAACATCTACACGCGCAGTCCTGACGACCGCAAAACGCTCGACCGCGTTGGTATCACCGATCGCGTCCTGAAGAATCGGCCGCTGAACGACATCAAGGAGTGGATCGTGGTCATGTCGCGCGATCCGCAGAGCGGCCTGCGCGTCGGCGTGGCCCGGCCGGTCGGCGACAACCTCGAGGAACTGCGCAAGACCGCCGGCAAGAACTTCGGCTACGGCATCGCCCTCATCTTCGTCGCGCTCATCGGCATCGTGCCGATCGCCAATCACATGACGCGTGACGTGAATCTCGTCACGCGCGGCGCGGAGAGAATCGCTCAGGGCGATCTGATGACGCGGCTGCCGGTGAAGTCGAACAACGAGATCGGCCAGCTGGCCGCGGCGTTCAATCGCATGGCTCAGGATCTCAGCCTGCAGCAGCAAACCATCGTGGAGCAGGAGCGGACGCGGAAAGAGCAGGAGATCCAGCAGCGCATTCTGGAGCTCGAATACGAGCGGAAGTCGCTCGACCTCGAAGAAGCGCGCCGCTTCCAGCTCTCGATGCTGCCGAAGTCAGTGCCCGCGCACGATCGTTTCGAGGTTGCCGTCTTCACGCTGACCGCGGCCGAAGTCGGCGGCGACTACTACGATTTTCACGTGGCGCCGAGTGGCGTGATGTCAGTGACCATCGGCGACGCCACCGGCCACGGCGCGAAAGCGGGAACGATGGTTACAGTGATCAAGGCGCTCTTCGCCGGCTACACGCCCGAGGTAATGCCGGCGCGGTTTCTCCGCGACGCTGCCGAAAAAGTGAAACGCATGGACCTCGGCCGCATGGCCATGGCCTTGCTCGTGGCGCGTTTCGATCGCGATCGCCTCACCGTCGCCTCGGCGGGCATGCTGCCGGGCTACGTCCATCGCAACCGCACGGCGAAGATCGAGGAAGTCGCGCGCGGCGCCACGCCGCTCGGCACGCTCGGCGCCGACTATCACGACGTCTCGATCGATCTCGCCGCCGGCGACACGGTGCTCTTCATGACCGACGGCTTCCCCGAACTGCAGAACGCGTCGGGCCAGCAGCTCGGCTATGCCGCTGCAATCGACGAATTCATTGCAGCGGCAAAAGGCGCGACCGCGGACGACGTCATCGCTTCCCTCGCCGCCGCAGCGAAGCGCTGGAACGGCGAGCGTCCGCCGAACGATGACGTGACCTTCGTCGTCGTCCGTGCAAAAACCGCGTGACGCAAACCGCGGCGATTGTCGATGGGATTGTCGATGGGGTCACACCTTCGTTTTTCGGATCCGCGGATTCTATTGAATCAAATCAAGTTACAGCCTGCATGTTGTGGTCTCCGAAGGATGTTGTTGTTATTTTGAGTCTTTGCTGGAGCGAATCAAGCAACGAAGGTGTGACCCCAAGGAGACGCGTGTGTTTGTTATTTGCATGTCGTCTCCGCAGCGAGACGAGCCTGGAATCGTGAGCCGCATGAGACAATCCGCACAAGTGTCTCCCCGGGTTTCGGTCATCATCGCCACGTACAACTGGAGCAGCGTCCTCCCGTACTCGATCGGCAGCGTGCTGCGGCAGACGATGCAGGATTTCGAGATCCTCGTCGTCGGCGACGGCTGTGTTGACGACTCCGAACAGGTCGTTGCGGCAATTGGCGATCCGCGAATCCGCTGGTTCAATCTGCCCGCGAACACGCGACATCAAAGTGGTCCGAACAACGAGGGACTGCGCCAGGCCCGCGGCGAGTTCATCGCTTACCTCGGCCACGACGATCTGTGGATGCCGCATCACCTCGAAGCGCTCGTGAAGCCGCTCGATGCCTCCGACGCGGGCATGGTGCACTCGCTCGTGGCCATCGTCGAGGCGGATGGAGGGGACGTCGTAGCGACATCCCGTCCCGCGTACGGTGCGTGGGCGCCGCCGTCGTGCAGGATGCACCGGCGCAGCGTCACCGAAACCGTCGGCGGATGGCGTGATCATCGCGAATTGACAGTGGCGCCGGAGGTCGACCTTTGGCTTCGAGCGCGGCAGGCGGGCATCCGATCCGCGTTCGTCCCGCGGCTCACGGCCATCAAGTTTCCCGCCTCGCTTCGCCGTCGCGTTTACGAAACGCGGCCGTGCAATGAACAAGCGGCGTGGAGTGCGCGGATCGCTTCGGAACCCGATCTGGAACTGACGCTGCTGACGCAGATCGTGGCCGGGGGCAGCCAGGCCGCCCGGATGCCATATCGCGATCTCGTTCAACAGTTCATCGTCGAGACCGTACGCCGTGCGCGGAGGCGGTTTGCGCAGCGGCCGTCCGTCATCGCGTCGTTGCGCGGGAAGAAAGGCGACGGCATTGCAGGGGTACGGCGCTTCAAAGGTTTGTGAATCAAGGAGAGTGGATGCTTCCTGGCGCGCGTAAAGACCCGCAGTTGGTGACGAGGGACTGGCAGAAGATCGAGGAGCAGATCGACGGCATCGTCGTGCGCGAAGTCCTGCATGTCCCGCGCGACCACGGCGTGATCACGGAGATGTTCCGGTCCGAGTGGGATCCGACCGGCCTGCCGATCGTGCACATCTATCAGTCCCGTCTCTTTCCCGGCGCGATCGGAGCGTGGAGCTGTCACGCGAAAACGGTCGATCGCCTCTTCGTCAATCAGGGGCATGTGAAAGCTGTGCTCTTCGATGGACGCGAAGGAGCCGGACGTATCAACGCATCGTCGAGCTGTACATCGGTGATGCGCGCCCGGCCTTCGTCATTCTCCCCGCCGGCGTCTGGCACGGACTTCAGAACCTCGGCTCCTCCGACGCGCTGGTCATCAACTATCCGACGAACGCCTACAACTACGAGGATCCCGATCACTACCGCCTTCCATTCGACTCGCCGGAGATCCCATACACCTGGACGATGAGCGCGGCATCGCGCCTGCGTTCCGACGCGCGTTGACGCGCCGAGTTGACGAGTCATCGTCACGTTTGATGCTTGCGCGGCTTCCGGCACATTTTGCGAAGCTTTGGAGTGCGGTGGCGACCGAGCCACCGCTTTGGGAGGGCGGGGGACGGCGAACATCGCGACGACGGAGCAAGCATCACAGGCCGCGGGTTCGCACGATTCCACCGCCCTCCCAAGCGGTGGCCTTGCCACCGCACTCCAAAGTGCTGCGCACGAAAAGCGCGCCACATTTCCTCATGACCTCTTGAGCCATTCACTGCGATAGAGTCCGCCTCATGCCGACACCGTACGAAAGCGCCAAACTCATTCTGCAGATCTTCGAAATGCGCCGCGAGACCGTTCTGCGCGAGGCTCGCTTGTGGTTCGTCCGCGACTTCAATCCCGAGACGATTGACGACGTGAAGGCCGCGCTGGCCGGACCGCACAATCCGCACGTGCGCATGGTGGTCGGCTACTGGGACATGGCTTGTTCGCTCGTCACGCACGACGCTATCGATCGCGAGATGTTCCTCGACGCGAACGGCGAGATTTTCGCCACCTTCGCGAAGTTCCAGCACCTGCTCCCGGAAATCCGCCAGATCGCCGCCGGCCCCGGATTCGCGAAACACGTGGAGCAGGTGGTGATGTCCGTGGCCGGCGTCGAAGAGCGGCTGGAGATGTTGCGCCAGCGCTTCCGCGCCATGGCCGCGGCAGCAGCGGCGAGTGCCGCCGGCACCTGAGCGCTACTTCTTCGCCTCGTCAATCTCTCGAAGTGGAGGAACTCCCATTCGACGTTCACGATGTCGGGTTTGTTCTTTCCCCAGAACTTGAATACGCCGACGTCGTCGTGCATCTCGTCGCCGTTCCGGCACCACTGGGTTTGATCCAGCGCTCGACGACGAACGTGAATTTCGTGAAGTCTTTGAGAAGCGGATAGCCGGCGGGATGATGGACCAGCTTCGTGACGTGGCCGACCGCGATCCAGTCGGCTTTCGCATCGCAGACGGCCGGATCGAACTGCGCTTTCGGCGTCCAGCAGGGTGGCGGAGGACAGGGCGGCGTCGCGAACGCCGAGCAGGCGAAGAAGCCGAGCAGCGCGGCCAGAAGCAGTCGTTCATTCTCAAATCTCCTCGTCCGTCAGACCCGGTCGGCCTTGCGAAGAAACTCGTCCAGCGGTCCGGCGGACTTGCGCATCAGAAACTCGGAGTAACCGCGCACGAGATAGTCATCCAACTCGCCGACGAGTTTGTAGCCGAGGCGTTCGTAGAGTTGCCGGGCGCGGGGGTTGATCGAGGAGACGCAGAGGAAGACGTTTGGAAACTCGGCGAAGATGCGTTCTTCCGCGAAGGCCACGAGTTTCGATCCGACGCCGCTGCCGCGCGCATCGGCGGCGACGCAGACCACCTGGATGTAGCCGACGAACGCGCCCTGCGTCACGAGGATGATGAAGCCGCGCGCGACACCGTCCTTGCGCGCCACCCACACTTCGCCGGCCGGATTTGTGACGCGCGCCAGGCATTGCTCGAACGTGCGTCCGAAGAAAATCCACGGATCGCTTGAAGCCATCATCGCCGCGCACGCGCCTGCCTCGGCATCGCCATCCAGCCGTCCGATCTCCAGCTCTTTCATTGCATTCGAGTCTACGCGATGATGCGCGGATGAAAAACGCGGGACGTCCTCAGACCGGCGAATACGCCAGCGACTACCAACGCTATATCGACCTTGCGACGGAAGACGACGTCGTTGCCGCGCTCGATGCGCAGTCGCACGAGACGGCCACGCTTCTCGGCAGCATCTCCGAGCAGCAGGCCTCGCATCGTTACGAGCCGGACAAGTGGAGCATCAAGCAGCTCGTCGGACACATCGCCGATTCCGAACGCATCTTCGCGTATCGCGCGCTACGCATCGCACGCGGCGACACGACGCCGCTGCCGGGCTTCGAGCAGGAGCCGTACGTCGCCAATGCCGGCTCCGACGATCGTCCGGTCTCCGAACTCGTCGAGGAGCTGGCGGCGGTGCGCAGGGCAAACGTGATGATGTTGCGGGCGCTGCCCGCCGAGGCGTGGAGCCGCGTCGGAACGGCGAGCGACAATCCGATCAGCGTCCGCGCGCTGGTCTTCATCATCCTCGGCCACGAGCGCCACCACTTGCGCATCCTTCGCGAGCGCTACCTCGGCGCGCCTACGTCGCCACGTACCGCATGACCGCAACGTAGTGGCAGGCGCTGCCGCCGATCACGCACAGGTGCCAGATGCCGTGCATGTGCGCGACGCGTTTCGATAACGCGAAGAAGACGATCCCCGCGGTGTAGATCGCGCCGCCGGCGGCAATCCAGGCGATGCCGTTCGGCGGCATGGCCAGGCGCAGCGGCTTGATGGCGACGACGACCATCCATCCCATGAGCACATACAGCACGACTGAAATCGCTCGATAGCGGCCACGGAACAGGACGTCTTTCATCACGCCGGCGATGGCGAGCGTCCAGATGATGCCGAACAGCCACCATCCCCACGGTCCGCGCAGCGTGATGAGCGTGATCGGCGTGTAGGTTCCGGCGATGAGGAGATAGATGGCGCAATGGTCGAAGACGTGAAACACGGTTTTGGCCTTGCCGCGCAACGAGTGGTAGAGCGTCGAGCTGACGTAGAGCACGATCAGCATCGCGCCGTAGATAGTGATCGCGGCGATAGTGGTGGCATTGCGGCCGGCGACTGCTCGAATCGCAAACGCGGATCCGATGATCGCCAGCACGCTGCCGGCGATGTGGGTGATGCTGTTGAATCGTTCGCCGTTGTACATGGATGAAGTCTTTATCGGGCGAGGACGCCGCCGGGTGCAGCGCTCAAGGCCGCAACGGTAGCAACTAATCCAGTCGCCGCAGCATCATCATTGCGTAGCCCTCGACGTCGACCTCCTCGCCGGCATGCAGTTCCTGATGCTGGCGGAGGTCGGGGATGGGCTTGTTCGTGTCGATCACCGTCTCCCATCGATCGCCCCACGGGCCTGTCGGCAGGCGAAACGGCATCGGCTCGAAGTGAGCGTTGAAGAGCAGCAGGAAACTGTCGTCGGCGAGCTCCTCGCCGCGCGCGTTCGGCGGGATGCCCTGACCGCTGAAGAAGACGCCGATACTGCGCGCAAAGCCGCTTTGCCAATCGTCGTCGGTCATCAATTCGCCGTCGGGTTTGAACCAGCCGATGTCGCTGACGTCGGCGCCGCGCAGCGGACGGCCGTAAAACCAGCGACGGCGCTGAAACACGGCATGCTCGCGGCGGAACGCGATCAGCCGCGTCACGAACGCGAACAACCCGTCGTCGACGTGCTCCCAGTCGAACCATGAAATCTCGTTGTCCTGGCAGTACGCGTTGTTGTTGCCGTGCTGCGTCCGGCCGATCTCATCGCCGCCGCAGATCATCGGAACGCCGACCGACAGCACGAGCGTGGTCAGGAAGTTTCGCTGCTGCCGCGCGCGCAACGCGTTGATACCGTCATCATCGGTCGGCCCCTCGGCGCCGCCATTCCAGGAGCGATTGTCATTGGCGCCGTCGGCGTTGTTCTCGCCGTTCGCCTCGTTGTGTTTCTCGTTGTACGAGACGAGATCGCGCAGCGTGAAGCCGTCGTGCGCGGTGACGAAGTTGATCGACGCGTACGGACGCCGGCCCGTCCACGCGTACAGATCCGAGCTGCCCGTCAGGCGATTGGCGAACTCGCCGAGGGTTTGGTCGGTGCCGCGCCAGTAGTCGCGGACCGAATCGCGATACTTGCCGTTCCACTCCGACCACAGCGGCGGGAAGTTGCCGATCTGGTATCCGCCTTCGCCGACGTCCCACGGTTCCGCGATCAGCTTCACCTGCGACAGCACCGGATCCTGCTGGATGATGTCGAAGAATGCACTGAGGCGATCGACGTCGTGCAACTCGCGCGCGAGCGTCGACGCGAGGTCGAAGCGAAACCCGTCCACGTGCATCTCCAGATGCCAGTAGCGCAGCGAATCCATAATCAATTGCAGCACGTGCGGATGGCGCATGTTCAGGCTGTTGCCCGTGCCGGTGTAGTCCATGTAGTAGCGCGGGTCGTCGGGCATCAGCCGGTAGTACGCGGCGTTGTCGATGCCCTTCATCGAAAGCATCGGCCCGAGGTGATTGCCCTCAGCCGTGTGGTTGTAGACGACGTCGAGGATGACTTCGATCCCTTCTGCATGCAGCGTCTTCACCATCTGCTTGAACTCCTGCACCTGCTGCCCGGTCTGGCCGCCCGAGGAGTACTCGTTGTGCGCCGCGAGATAGCTGATGGAGTTGTAGCCCCAGTAGTTGCGCAGACCGCGCTGGAGCAAGAGCGAATCGTGGATGAACTGATGGACGGGGAGGAGCTCAACCGCGGTGATGCCGAGCGTTTTCAGATGCCTGATGGCTGCCGGATGCGCGAGCCCCGCGTACGTGCCCCGCTGATTCTCCGGAACGTCGGGATGGCGCTGCGTGAAGCCTTTGACGTGGACTTCGTAGATGATCGTCTCGTGCCACGGCGTGCGCGGATAACGATCGCTGGACCAGTCGAAGTACGGATTCGTGACCACCGACTTCGGCATGAACGGCGCGGAGTCGGCGTCGTTTTTCCCGTCCGGATCGTCGAAGAAATGTCCGAATACGGCCTCGTTCCATTGCACCTGTCCGTCCACCGCTTTGCCATACGGATCGAGCAGCAGCTTCGACGGATTGCCACGATTGCCGGCGCTCGGCTCCCACGGTCCATGCACGCGATATCCGTAGCGCTGACCGGGACCGATGTTCGGCACATAGCCATGCCAGATGAATCCCGTCATCTCCGGCAGATCGACGCAGGTCTGCTTGCCGTCATCGTCGAAAAAACAAAGCTCGACGCGTGTAGCGGGCTCGGAGAAGACAGAAAAGTTCGTCCCGGCGCCGTCGTACGTCGCCCCGAGCGGGTAGGGCGTTCCCGGCCAGACCTTCACCGTCGAATCGCTGCGCTTCTCCCGGACCATGGTCGTGCGAGCGGCAAAGGATGTGCCACGGGTGGGAGTGGGGAGTGGGTAGTTGGGGGTGGGGAGTGGGAGTGCGCAAAGCAGGCGCGCGATTGATCGGTCGTTCCCCCATCCCCCACCCACCACGCCCCACTTCATGGCACACACCTCGCTTTTGCAGACGTCCATGAGACACCGCAATCCGCGGGATCTCCGGTGCACCTACCTGGTCGTGATCGAGCTCGACCGGGAGTCCGCCGACGATCTCCGAGACCTGGCCTCCTACCTGTCCACAATTTCCGTCGCCGGCTGCGAAGTGATCGTCGTCGATGGATCGCCGTCGCCGATTTTCGAGCGCAACCGCGCCGTCCTTCGCTGGGTGTCGCGTCATGTCGCCGCGCGGCCGCGGCATCGCAACTTCACCGGCGGGATCGACGCCGTCCGAACCGCCGTCGACGTCAGCAATTGCGACAAGATCATCGTGGCCGACGAGAACGTCCGCTACCACGCCGACGCCATCGAAAGCGTCTGCGAGCTGCTCGACCTCCACGAAGTCGTCGAGCCGCAGGATTACTTCGAGCCGCTGCCGTGGTGGAGCGGCATCGAGGCTGGACGGATGCTCGTCCATCGCGGCGTCGAGCCGCTGCCCGATCACGGAGCCACGTTCGGAATCCGCAAGTCGTCCGTCCGCGGCCTGCGCGGCATCGACATCGCCTGGTCGAACGGCGACGATGCCGTGCGCCGTCTGGCCACGCAGGGAGCGGAAGTCTTCTCCGCATGCGACGTTTTCGTCCGCCGGCTGCCGCCGCCGCTCGACCACTGGCTGCGCGACCGTCCGCGCCAGGCCGGCGACGATTTTGCCTTGCCCGTCAAGACGGCCTTCTTCTTCGCCGTCCTGCCGGTCGCGATCGTGCTGGCCACGCTCGGCGGTATCCGCCTTGCCGGCGGCTACGCGAGCGCGATTGCGTTGGGAGCGATGGTCCTGGCGTTGCGTGGCCGAGGAGGAGCGACTACGTTCTTTCCGTTACGCGCATGCCTCTGCGCGCCGCTGTGGGTGTTCGAACGATCCGTCAGCGTCTACTGGGCGCTGTTCCGCAAACTGCAAAGCTCTTCGACGGACGCGGTACGGCCCGCGGTCGCCGAACGCGGCGCGGGCGCAAAGGTGGCGAGCGGCGAATGAGAACGCGATCGATTCTCCTGGTCCTGCTGCTCTCCATCAGTCTTCCGTCGCATGCCCAGGACGTCGTCACCGGGCCGCTCACGATGGCCGTATCGACGCAGAAGAAGATTCTCGTCGTGCGCATCGGCGCGACCGAGATGCGGCGCTACAGCGTAGCCGTCGGTACAAAGGCCAAGCCGACGCCGATGGGGCAGTTCACCGTCAAGCACATCGTCTGGAATCCGGCCTGGCATCCGCCCGATGAGAAGTGGGCGAAAGGGAAGAAGCCGGCCGGGCCGGGTGATCCGAAGAATCCGATGAAGATCGTGAAGATCTTCTTTCAGGAGCCCGACTACTACATTCACGGCACTGACGCCGAAGAGTCCCTCGGCTCGGCCGCATCACACGGCTGCATCCGCATGGCGCAGGAGGATGTCTACAAGCTCGCGCGCTATCTGCAGGACCAGGCCGGCGCGGCGAAATCGGACGACTGGTACGCGCAGGTGATCAACGGCAGTCAGTCGCAGAGCGTGATTTTGCCGCGGAGCGTGCCGCTGGCAATTGGTAAGTGACACAGGCAGCGCGGATGGCGGTAACGAAGACGGGCATGACTCTCCTTTTGTGCTGGAGAGTCTACTCTACGCAGTTACGTCTGTAAATACTCTAATTCTCGAACGCCTTCAGCGCGTCGGCCTCGGTGTCGTACACGCTGAACATCGGCAGCAGGTTCGTGAGCTTGAGCGTCTTCTTCACGCGGTCCTGCGGCTTGAGCAGGCGGAGCGACGCGCCGTGGCGGCCGGAAACCTTCAGGCTCTGCACGAGCTCGCCGAGGCCGTTGCTGTCGATGTAATCCATCTCGGAGAGGTTGAGCAGGATCTTGCGGTTGCCCTCGCCGAGGAGCTGTTCGATGAGGCGGGGGAGGAGGTCGTCGCCGACGCCGACGGCGAGGCGGCCTTCAAAGTCGACGATGACCACGTCGCCTTTTTTGCGGGTTTCGATGTTCATGCGGGCGCATCATACATCCGCGCGCGCGGCCTCCAGCGCTACGCGAACCGAGGCTCCGCTACGCGTGCTCCACGCTCATGCGGACGGGTTATCGTTGCAACGCCCGTGAACCTGATCCTTCTCTTCGACGACGATTTCATCTCCGCCGCGCGCGTGCGCCTCACCGGCCGCCGCCTGCAGCACGTCCGCGACGTGCATCGCGCCACGGTAGGGGAGTCGCTCGCGGTCGGCATCGCCAACAGCCGCATCGGCCGCGGCACGATCACACATCTCGATGCCGACGCGCTGGAGATGGACGTAGCGCTCGACCGCGATCCGCCTGATCCTCTTCCGCTGACGCTCATCCTCGCGCTGCCGCGCCCCAAAGTGCTCAACCGCGTCCTCGCCGGCGCCGCATCCCTCGGCATCAAACGCATCCTCCTGGTCAACGCTTGGCGCGTCGAAAAAAGCTACTGGGGCTCGCCGCGCCTCGCTCCTGAAAACCTGCGCACTCAATCGATCCTCGGACTTGAGCAAGCGCGCGACACAGTTCTCCCGACGATCGAGACTCGGCGCCTCTTCCGCCCGTTCGTCGAAGACGAGCTGCCGTCGGTCGCGTTGGGGACGCGCGCGCTGGTCGCGCATCCGCATGCGAGCGAGGAGTGTCCTCGCAATCTTCGCGAGCCTGTCACGCTCGTCATCGGCCCCGAGGGCGGCTTCATCGACGCCGAGATCGCGTCGCTGGAACGCATCGGGTTCACGCCGGTCTCGATCGGCGAACGCATCCTGCGCGTCGAGACGGCTGTGCCATTTCTTGCCTCGCGTTTGCATTGAAGATTTCCCGCGACCGAGGGATCATCCACCCGTGCGAACCGCGGCCACCGCTGAAATGGATCAGGACGCTGCGGCTTCCGCGTTCCAGCTGATCACGATTGACTAAGTCCATCTAGCTAAGCTAAGCTGACGCCCATCATGATCGAAGTCAACATTCACGAAGCGAAGACACATCTCTCCCGTTTGCTCGCGCAGGTCGAAGCAGGTGAAGAAGTCGTCATCGCTCGAAGTGGCGAACCTGTGGCGAAGCTGGTGGCGATCGAAAAGAACTCAAAGAAACGCGTGCTCGGTCAGTACCGCGGTGAAGTCATCATTGCGGACGATTTCGACGATCCTGTCGACCCTGAAACGTGGCGTTGAATGCGGTTCCTGATCGACACGCATTGCTGGCTCTGGGCGGTACGGTCGCCCGATCGTCTTGCTCCAAAAGCGATCGCGATGATTGAGAGCGCCGACAACAAGGTCGTATTGTCCGTCGTCAGCACCCTCGAAATTGCGATCAAAGCTTCCATCGGAAAGCTGCACCTGCCTGAGCCGGCCGACGATTTCGTATATTCGCAGATGGCTGCGCTTTCGATGACGTCCCTTCCGGTTTATTTGTCGCATTCACTGCGTGTCGCGGAACTGCCACATCACCATCGGGATCCATTCGACCGGCTTCTCATCGCGCAGTCGGAAATCGAACGCATGCCACTGATGACGGCAGATGCAGCGATCGCGGAATACGACCTCGAGATCATTTGGGCCGGACGAGGCAAGGCGCCCCGGCGCAAGCCGAACTAGGCATCGCATAGAATCCCCCGCCCATGGCCACGAAGCCGGATGCCGGCGAGAAGCTGATCGCGTCGAACAAGAAGGCGTTTCACGACTACTTCGTCCTGCAGAAGGCCGAGGCGGGTGTGGCGTTGACCGGTACTGAGGTCAAATCGCTGCGGGATGGGAAAGCGAACATCAAAGACTCGTACGTCATCTTCAAGAATGGCGAGGCCTTTCTCTTCAACGCCCATATCTCGCCGTACTCGCATGGCAACCTGCAGAACCATGAGCCGGAGCGGAACCGGAAGCTGCTGTTGCATCGGCGCGAGATCGAGAAGCTGCGCGAGCAGGTCGTCGAGAAGGGCCTGACCGTCGTCCCACTGCGGCTCTATTTCAAGGGCGGCAAGGTCAAGGTCGAGATCGCGGTTGTGCGCGGAAAGAAGCTCTACGACAAGCGCGAAACAGAGAAAAAGCGCGAGCTCGATCGCGAAGCTGCCGTGGCCATGAAGCAGCGTTGACGCGGGTGGTGTGGTCGGAGAGCCACAACTGCGGGTCATAACGACCACAGAATCGTTTGCGCCCGATCTCCACTCAAAGCGCGTAAGCCTCACGTAGCAATCGCGTTAAGTCCGTTCGAAGGCCCTCCGTAATCCGTGGCACTTCCCCTGCTCTTACCCGCGCGGATATGTACGTTAAACGCAAGACGATCAACACCAAAGTCAGTATCTCCGGCATCGGCCTCCACTCCGGCATCTACACCAAAGTCGAGCTTCACCCGGCCCACGCGGGCAGTGGTCTCACTTTCGTCCGCGCGGACCTCGGCATGCGCATTCCGGCGCTGCAAGCCTCGACCACCGCGCTCGATCACGCCACGACGGTCGGCCGCGATGACGTATCAGTCGGAACGGTCGAGCATCTCCTCTCGGCGCTGATGGCGTGCGGCATCACCGATCTCGACATCCACATCAACGGCCCCGAGGTCCCCATCATCGACGGAAGCGCAGTGCCGTTCATGCACCTCATCGATGCTGCCGGTGTTCGCGAGCTCGCCTCGGACATCCGCGTGCTCCGCATCACTGAACCGATCGAAGTCGTCGACGGCAACAAGAGCATTCGCATCACTCCGTCGAACCGGCTGGTGATCAAGTACAAGATCGACTTCCCGCATCCGACGATCGGGAAACAGGCGCTCCAGTTCGACCTTCAACACGACAACTTCCTCAAGAAGATCGCGCCCGCGCGGACCTTCGGCTTCAAACATGAAGTCGAGAAGCTTCGCGCGGCCGGCCTGGCCCGCGGCGGTTCCGTCGAGAACTGCATCGTCCTGGACGACGGCGGCGTCATGAACGGCCCGCTCCGTTTCCGCGACGAATTCGTCCGCCACAAGATCCTCGACCTGGTCGGCGATCTGGCGCTGATCGGCCGTCCCGTAGTCGGCGAGATCACGGCGTACAAGGCCGGACATGCCCTGCACTCGAAGTTCGTCGAGAAGATTCTCCGCGCTGCCGAAGCCGAGGAAGGCGTGCCGGCCATGGCCGCGCGCGGCGTCGAGAGCTTCGCGTAAGCGGAAATATCAGAGAGAGATCCGGCGTCGTGTGGTAAAACAACCACACCGTGCGTCCACTCTTTCTTGCATCGCTATTCTTCCTGATCAGCGGAGCCGCGTTCGCGGCTGATCCGTCGATCGACACCTTGTCGGCAAGAGACGTAAACCGACAGGTCAGCGTCCACTTCACGATGGCGCACGCATTCGAGCGCGAGGAAACGATCAAGGGACTGCAGAGCGGCGTGCCGACGACGCTGACGTATATCGTCGAGATTTTCCGCGACCGCCCGCGCTGGTTCGATGAGGGGATCGCGCGGACGCGCGTCGAAGTCATCGCCACCTTCAACTCGCTGACGCGCGAGTACCTCCTCAATTACCGCCGCGATCACAAGCTGATCCGTTCCGAGACGTTCAACAATCTGCCCGCGCTGCAGAAGGCGATGACCACGATCGACGAGCCGAACCTCTTCGACATCGGCAAGCGCCCGCCGTACAAGCTGAAAGTGCGCGTCAAAGCCGACCTGATGCGCGGCTGGCTGCTGTACTTCATCCCCTGGGAGTTTTCGACGCGGTGGAAGGCCGCGCGTGTGGCCTCGCCGCCGGAGCCGGCAAGATGACGCTGCGCGCCAAACTCTTTCGCTACCGCAAGGATCCTCGCGTCATCGTCACCGTGCCGCTGCTGATCCTGGCGGGAACGACCCTCATCTACTACGCCGTCCAGAGGGCCAAAGAGCTATCGCCGGAGGCGCTCAGCAGCCAAGTGCTCCTCTTCGTCCTTGCGAACATCAATGTCCTCTTGATCTTCGGCATCCTCTTCGTCCTGCTGCGAGGCATCGTGAAGCTGGTGCTGGACCGGCAGCGCGGCATCATCGGCTCGCGGTTCCGCACGAAGCTGGCGATCACGTGGGTGGCCACGTCGCTGATCCCGGTGCTGATTCTGTTTTTCTTCGCGACGGACCTTTTGCGAACCTCCATCGACCGCTGGTTCAACACGCCGGTGAGCCGCATCCTCGCGAATGGAGAAGCGATCGCGCAGATGTCTGAAGATCAATCCGCGGCGATTGCTGCCGCGGCCGCGCGCGAGATTGCTGCAAGCGATCCGTCGCAGCTCGATGCGGCGCTCAGCCACGTTCAGCAGTTTCACAGCGTCGACATGGTTGGCCTGTATCGCAGCGGCACGCTGGTGCGCGTGGTCGCCAATCCGCGGGCGCCCATTCATGAAGCGTCCGAGCCGCCGAAGAAGTTTTTCGATGACGTCGCCGCGTCCGGGCACGCCACGAAGATCGATGTCGTCGCCACCGGGAAGTGGATTCGCTCGGCAACGCGCGTCGGCGCAACGCCGTACGTCGCCGTGGCCGGCGTCTTCATCCCTGCCACCATGAGCCGGCTGATCGATGAGTCGATCGTGATGCACAAGAATTTCGAACAGCTCAACGCGCAGCGCCCGACGTTGAAGGCATCACAAACGTCGCTCTTCCTCGCGGTGACGCTGGCCATTCTCTTCGGCACCTTGTGGACGTCGATTTACGCCTCGCGCCGCATCACCATCCCAATCAAAGCGCTGGCCGAGGCGACGGGGAAGTTAGCCGAGGGCGGCTATGGACATCGCGTGGCCGTCGCGGCAACGGACGAGGTGGGCCGGCTCATCGAATCGTTCAACGACATGTCGACGCAGCTCGACCAGCAGCGGCAGGCGCTCACGCAGACGAACCGCTACCTCTCGACGGTGCTCGACAGCGTTTCCGCCGGCATCCTCGCCTTCACCGACACCTTCGAACTGCTCAGCGTCAATCACGCCGCGCTGCAGATGCTCCAGATCGAACAGCCGCGTTCCGGCGCCAATCTCGCCGATGTGCTCATGGGCGATCTGACGCCGCTCTTCGACACGCTGCGCGAGCTCACCGCCCGCGGCGCCCGCGCGCGCGAGGTCACGCTGATCCGCGGCGGCGAACTGCGCTACCTCGAAGTCTCCGTGGCCCGCCTCTCGGGCGGCGGCGACGAAGGCTGGGTTGTCGCCGTCGAAGATTCGACGTCACTCGTCCAGGCGCAGAAGCTCGCCGCATGGAACGAAGCCGCCCGCCGCATCGCACACGAGATCAAGAATCCGCTGACGCCAATCCAGCTTTCCGCCGAGCGCATCGCGCGCAAGTTTCGCAACAACGACGCCGACACTCCGCAAGCAATCGAGGAGGGGACGAAAACGATCGTCTCCGAGGTCGGTCAACTCAAACGGATGGTCGACGAGTTCGCCCGCTTCGCGCGCATGCCGGCCGTCCATCTCCGCCACGCGCAACTCTCCGAAATCCTGCAGCAGGCCGCCGGCCTCTATCTTGACGTGAAGCCGGGCGTCTCGGTCAGCGTCACCGTCCAGGACGACATCGAAATCCTCGTCGATCCCGAACAGATTCGCCGCGCCGTCGGCAACCTGTTGAAGAACGCGGTCGAAGCGACCGAATCCGGCGAGGTGCGCGTCTCCGCCCGTCGCGCGCCGCACCGTGTCGTCATCGAAGTGGCCGACCCCGGCCGCGGCGTCCCGGATGCCGACAAGGAGAAACTCTTCCTTCCATACTTTTCCACCAAAGGCCGCGGCACCGGCCTCGGCCTGGCCATCGTCCATCGCATCGTCAACGACCACGACGGCCGCATCTCCGTCCACGACAACCACCCCCGAGGGACGCGGTTCGAAATTGAGTTGCCTGCCTGATTTTCCCAATGGCCAAAATTCTCATCATTGACGACGAAGCCGCGATTCGCGAGACGCTCGCGAACATCCTGCGCGACGAGGGGCATCAGCCGACGTTGTGCGATTCGGGCGAGGCCGCCATCGCGCAGTTTGCGCGCGAGGAGTACGACCTCGTGTTCCTCGATCTCTGGCTGCCGGGCATCGACGGCATGGCCGTTCTGGAGCGACTCAAAACCGCCGGCGCGCCGCCGGTGATCGTGATCTCCGGCCACGGCAACATCGACTCCGCCGTCCGCGCCACACGCCTCGGCGCGTACGATTTCCTCGAGAAGCCGCTGTCGCTGGAGCGCGTCCTGCTCACTGTCAATCACGCGCTGGCCGACCGCAAGCTGCGCGATCAGGTTCGCGACCTTCACCGCCACTTCACGCTCGAAGAGTTGCTCATCGGCGAGAGCGACGCGATGAAAAAACTCGACGAGCAGATCCGCTCCGCCGCGCCGTCGAACAGCCGTGTGCTCATCACCGGCGAGAACGGCAGCGGCAAGGAAATCGTCGCACGTACGCTGCACCGTCTGTCTCAACGCGCCGAGCATCCCTTCATCGACGTCAACTGCGCAGCCATCCCCGAGGAGTTGATCGAGTCCGAGCTGTTCGGGCATCGCAAGGGCGCGTTCACCGGCGCGATCGACGACCGCAAGGGCAAGTTCGAGCTGGCCGACGGCGGCACGCTCTTTCTCGACGAGATCGGCGACATGAGTCTGAAGACGCAGGCGAAGGTTCTGCGTGTGCTGCAGGAGCAGACGTTCCAGAAAGTGGGCGGCCAGCAGACCATCAGCGTCGACGTGCGCGTGATCGCCGCGACCAACAAAAGTCTCGAATCGGAAATCGCGAATGGCAGTTTCCGCAGCGATCTCTATTACCGGCTGAACGTCGTTCCGATCGAGGTGCCGCCGCTGCGTGCGCGCGGCAACGACGTCACGCTGCTCGCCGAACATTTTCTCCGCCGCTTCGCCGCGGAAACGGGCACGCCAAAGAAGCGGCTCTCATCCGGCGCGGCCTCAAAATTGCGCGCCTATCGCTGGCCCGGCAACGTGCGCGAGCTGCGCAACGTGATCGAACGGATGGCCATCCTGATGAAGGGCGAAGTGATCGAGCCGGAGGATGTGCAACTCGGTGCCGCCATCGCCGCGACGCCGCAGATCGACGCGCGACTGACGCTGAAAGAGGCGCGCGACGAATTCGAGAAGCAGTACATCCTCTCGCGTCTCCGCGAGTTCGCCGGCAACGTCAGCCGCACCGCCGACGCCCTCGGCGTGGAGCGCTCGAACCTCTACCGCAAACTGCACGCGTACGGCATCCGCGTGGAGCGCCCGTAGGAATAGGAATCGCGCCCCTGCCGTTAGCGGGCGAGATAACGGCGCGAGCTTGACAGCACCCCAAACGCTGACTACTCTTCGCCGTCGTCCGCGGGCATAACTCAGTTGGTAGAGTGCGACCTTGCCAAGGTCGATGTCGCCGGTTCGAGTCCGGTTGCCCGCTCCAAACGATCCCGATCAAGGCCGCCGAAAGGCGGCCCTTTTGTTTTCAGGCTGCCGCGGGCGATGCCTTGCCCTCCTCCGCGATCACCTTTCTGCACCACGCCTGGAGCAGCGTCCGGCGGCTTTGCGACATGTCGCGGGTTCGGGGCATGTAGTGGATCGACATCCACAACGACGGGTCGATGACGTCGAGAATCGCGTCGGCGCTTTTCGCGACTTTCGCTGCGTCGTTGAGTTTGATTCTCTTGTTCATGGCGGGATAGAGGAGGTAGTAGGTGCGCAGGACTTTCGCGTAGACGATGTCGAAGATCAGGCTTGCGTTGCCGATCGGTTCCGGCGCGGTGGGATCGACGTAGTACTGCGAGAAATCCTCGTCATTCGGCAGGATGCGCATGCTGATCTGCGGCGCGTTGGTGATGGTGGTGAAGGGCGGATTGAGAAATGCCGCGTAGCTGGATGGCGGCGGCGTTTGATCGCCGATGGTGAAGGTGAAGATGAAGTTGCCGGGGAGAGAGGTGTCGACTGTGAGCGGATCGCCGGGCTTGAAATTCTGCGCGATCTGCACGAGGGCGCCGGGCGTCTGCAGCGGGACGGTGCTGTAGCTCCAGACCGTGATCGGAGGACAGACGCCGGCCGGAAGCAGCTTGCCGTATTGGTAGACGCTGATCGTGGCCGGCTCCGCGGTCCCCTGGTTGACGAACGAATCGGCCGGGCCGTGCTGCTCCGCGTAGATGGCCTGCTGATTGGAGACGATGTAGTACTTGCTCTCGGTCAGGACGTCGGTGTGAAAACTCGTCCCGGTAAGGCGGAAGGTGGCCTTCGGATCGGACAGCACGTTCTGGGCATCCGGATTGTCGGAGATGTCGAAGTCGAAGAGCCAGCCGCGCTGGTTGCCGGCGGCGGTATCGGTGTAATCGACTGGGCCGATGGCCGCGGACGTGCCGTTGCCGTCGGCCATGAGGGTCACCGCGCCGAACGCGTACTTGGCGTTGTCGTTGGGTTGGTTGTTGTCGGGAAACGTGCCGACGAAATCGGCGGAGATCCGATTGCCGTTCTGCTGCAGCACCGCGGGAGCCAGCGCGATCGTTCCACGGCCGTTGTTTTTGGTCAGCGGCAGTGTCGAGATCGATGGCTGCGGTGCGACGAGGAGCCGTCCGACCGGGCCGGTGGTGATTTCTTCACCTTCGTATAGCGGCGCGATCGTGGCCACGAATTGCAGCGACGCGGCGTTCTGTCCACCCTTCGCGTACAACGCCTCCAGCCCGGGGTTGTCCTTGATGGGCTGGATCACGCGGTAGAGGTAGTAGCGGAAGATCGCGCCGGCGATCGACGGGTCCTCGAAGCCTGGGATGTTGAAGTTCGGGCCGCACTGCGACTTCAGGATGATGTGGTACATGTAGCCGCCCGCGCCGCCGTCCTCCGTCAGATTCACGTTGCGATAGAAGTTGATCCATTGGCAGGCGCCCTTCGAGGCCGGTCCCTGCAACGCGATCGCGGCGCCGTTCATCAGCGTCAACTGTTCGATGAAAAACTGCGTGGCCGGAGGCGATCCCTCGGAGTTCACATCCGTGATGCCGCCGGAGTACGTGAGCGGCGATCCGATCAGCGACGTGACCGGTACGGACGGATCGGCCGCGGTATAGATGTGATCGGGATCGGTCTGCACGCCGACGACGGAAGCGGCGCCGGTGCCGACTTTGGAGCCCATGTCGCCGTAGTAGTTCCACTCCGCGGGGATGATCTCGCGCGTGCCGCCGCCGGTGAGGTTGAACGTGTGCGCCTTCTGCACCCAGGCGATGAAGTCGGCGTCCGACATCCCGTACGTGCGCGGCTGCACGAGCTTCGAATCGATCAGGGCCAGTGTCTGACCGGCGTTCGGCCCCGAGGGGAATGTGACCGAGCCTGCGTAATCGTCGTTGTTCGCCGTGCCGGGATTCAGCGTGACCGTGCCTGTGATGTTGATGCGCGGGAAATCGAAAAGACTCATTCGGTCCTCCGTCAACGGATCAGATTTCGGCGGGGAAGGGCAGACATTATGACGGAAAGCCGCCGCGCGGGTAAATCGCGAGGCGCAGGGCGATTTCGGGCGGTGACGCTACTCCCTGAGTGAATGAATCAGCTTCACACGGTGCTGCTTTCGACCCTGCTGTCGCGGAAGGTGACCGGGATCGTCGATGACGTGCGGGGACTGACGCAGCTCATCGAGGAGGAGCCGGATCTCTCCGAACACGAGCGCGCGGCGCTGCTCCGCGCCACGCGGCGGATGCTCGCGGAGGCGGACGCCGTTCTCGGCTGGATCTCGCAGGTGCCGATGAGCGGCGTGCGGAACTAATTGGCGCTGAACTGATCGGTTACTCGCCCGCCGAGCACTTCGACATCGGCGGACAGTAGCCCTCCTGTGGTGAGATGTTGCGGTTCGCGGCGAAGCAGAAGTTCTCGACGAAATTCTTCGAGTACTTCTTCACGACGTCGGCCGGGATGTCTTTCGGAGTCAGCTCGCGGAACTCGAACGTGATCGCGCCCGCCGCGCTGACGGTGCCGAGGAGATAGCCGTAGACGTCGGTGCGGACGTTCGGTCCGGGCGTGGCGGTTTCTGGCAGGCGGTAGCGGACCGCGCCGGACGTTCCGACGATCCAGCCCGGCAGCACGCCGCCGTTCTTTCGCCAGTAGTCGCTGTCGTACACGTTGTCCATGACGAAGTGCGAGTGGCTGGCGAGCACGTAGACCTGCTTCTTGCTCTTGTCGCGCATCGCCAGCATGAGGTTGTAGACCTCGCGTCCGGTCTTCTGCTGGTTCGGATAGTTGCCCATGCTGTGTCCGCACGAGCGGCTGTCGGGGAGTGCCGCGTGCGCGCCGAGGACAACGGTGCGGACCGATGCGTCGGAGGCATCGCGGGCGAGCACCTTGCGCAGCCACGCCATCTGCGCGTCGTCGAACATGTCGCACGAGCCGTTGTCCAGGGTGATGAAGTCGATGCCGTTGGTGATCACGTGGTAGTACGTACGCACGGCCGTGTCGCTCGGATCGTCCTTCAGGCGCTGATCGCGAATGGCCGCGATGTCGAGGTAGGGACCGAACGATTTCAGGAACCGGTCACGCGTCATTGGCCAGATCGTTTCGTGATTGCCGATCCCGACGAAGACGGGGACGCCGCGGTCGTCGAAGGGTTTGAGCTGATTGTCGATGGCGTCTTTGAACGCGCCCAGCAGATAGTTCTGGATGTTCAGCGGCGTCCCGGCGAGCACGTTGGCCTGCACCATGTCCTCGTCGTAGGTGTAGATGGCGCGGTAGTCGCCGAGGTGCCAGTAAAACTTCGCGTTGTTGTTTTTCGCCGCTTCGGCGATGGCGGGCATGACCACGTCGCCGCAGTTGCGCGAGTCGCCGGCCACGACGAAGTGCCAGGAGCCGTCGCCGCTGGCGGGCGTCGTCTGCGCGAGCGCGGCGATGGGAAGAAGAAGGAGCGCGAGGTAGCGAAGTTTCATGACGTTTCTCCTGATGGTATGCGCGAAGTGAAAACTTCAAATCTCAGTTCGGCGAGCCTTGGGCAACCGGCGCCGCCGGCCGTGCCGGCTTCAGATAGCGGTCGAACCATTCGATGGTTCGTTTGATCGCATCGATCTGGTTTTCCCTCTTCGCGAATCCATGTCCCTCGGCGGGATAGACATGCGCGTCGACGGTCTTGTTGGCGCCTTTGAGGATCGCGACGACCTGCTCGGCTTCTTCCTTCGGCACACGGATGTCGTTCTCGCCCTGCAGCACCAGCAGGGGCGCCGTGGCGTTGCGGAGGAATTTGATCGGCGAGGCGTTTTCGTACACGGTGCGGTCCTTGACCGGATCGCCGAGGAGCGACTTCTCGTACTCCTGCAGCCGCGGATCTTCGTGCTGCAGCATCGTGTACCAGTCGACGATCCCGTACTGTTCGACGCCGGCGGCCCAGACGTCGGGCGTCTTGCCGATCGCCATCAGCGTCATGTAGCCGCCGTAGGAACCGCCGGTAATGCCGATGCGCTTCGCGTCGACGTAGCCGGTGGCGGCGAGGAACTTCGCCGCGTAGACCTCGTCCTGCAGATCGCCGCCGCCGAGATCCTGATAATTCATGTGCTGGAAGGTCATGCCGTAGCCGGTCGAGCCGCGGACGTTCGGTGCGATGACGGTGTAGCCGCGCGAGACGAGCGCGATCACGTTGCGGCTGAAAGTGTCGACGGTCTGGCCGGTCGGACCGCCGTGGGGGAGGACGATGCCCGGGTTCTTGCCGTTGCGGTCGAGATTGAAGGGGACCCAGAGCAGCGCGCTGATCGTGGCGCCGTCGAAGCTCTTGTAATGGACGATCTGCGACGGGGGGAGTGCGGCCGAGGCGATGCTGGCGATCGCGGAGCGGCTCAGTTGCGCCGCGTGCGACGTGGCGAGGTCGTAGACCCAGAGGTCGCCGGGCATCGTCGCCGATTGATGGGCGATGAGCAGCCGGTCGCCGCTCGGACTGAACGCGGTTGGCGTGCCGGGGGTTGCGTTGACGCCTTCCGGGACAGCGAGCTTGCGCGCGTCTGCGCCGTTGGATCGCGCGAGGTAGACGTCGGTGCGGCCATCTTCGTTGATCGTGTAGGTGAGCCATTTGCCGTCCGGCGAAAAATCGCCGGAGTTGGCTTCCCAACGGACGGATGTCACCGGCGTCGTGGCCTTCGTGGCCACGTTGAGCAACGCGACGTTGTTGTAGCCGCTCTCGTTCGTTGTGATCAGCAGCGTCTTTCCGTCAGGGGAGAGGTCGGTGGCGCTGATGTCGGCGGGCTTCGTATGCGGCGTGAGGTTGTCGGCGCGGCCGCTGGCGGCGTCGATGCGATAGACCTCGCCCATGGTGCCGTCCGGATTGGTGCGATTAGCGTAGAGCGTCGCGCCGTCGCGGCTCCAGGCCACCACGCTCCAGCTGCGGTCGGCGGTCTTCTCGTTCGTCAGGTTGCGGACGGTTTTCGTGCTCAGGTCGAGCACGGCGATGTCGGTTTGCGGGGTGGCGGTCGGCTTGTAATCGATCGCCAGCCATTTCGAATCGGGCGAGAAGAGTGCGCTCGTTTCCGAGACGTTCGGCGTGTTGGTGAGATTGACGGGCGCGCCGCCGGATGCCGGGATCGCGTAGAGGTCGTAGGCCTCGTTGCCGCCGCGATCCTGCTGCCAGAAGATCCACTTGCCGTCCGGCGACCAGACCGGCGAGACCTGCCGGTCGTCCGCGACCGCGAGCTGCACCGGCCAGCCTCCGGCCGCCGCGACTTTCCAGAGGTTGATGCGGCCGGTCGTGTTCGTCCCGAAGACGATCTCCTTCCCGTCCGGCGACCACGACGCGCCGGTGACGCTGCGGCTGAAGAAGAGATCGTCGATCGGAACCGGGGCCGCGTTCGCGTTGCGGGGTGATGTCACCGAGGCGGGATCGGTGATCGTTCGTTCTTCCGGCGAGCGGGCGAAGACGAATAACAGCGAGGTAACGCACACCCCGAGGACTGCAAGTTTTCGCATCCGGCGATCATAAAAGGAAAACGCCCGGGTTCGCCGGGCGTTTTCAACTTGTCGATGCGATCGAAGTTCAGCGTCGCGCCGTCGGTTTGGCACTCGCGGAGACGTTCACCGTCGCCGTCTGGCTGTTGACGCTCCCGCACGGATTGCTGATGCGCACCCAGTACGACGTCGTGTCATTGAGAGCCGAGGTGGTGAAGTTCGCGGAGGTGCCGCCGGGCAGCGGGAAGTTCGAAAGTCCGCTGGCGCCGGTGAACCACTGGTACGTAAACGGGCCGCTGCCGGACGCTTTCACGGAGAGCTGCGCCGGCCGGCCGAGACCGACCGTGGAGCCCTTCGGCTGGTCGATGCCGAGGATGAATGGCGGATCGCAGAGGACGGTGACGAAGACCGAGGCGGAGGAACTCGCTCCGTTCGCGTCCGTAGCCGTAATCGTGACGACATGGTCGCCGGCAGCGGTCGTAGGCGTCGTGCGAATGGTGAGGATCTCGTCGCCTGATCCTGGCGCCGCGATGACCGGGTGATTGACGGATACGAGCAGATCATCGGCATCGCTCACCGCGGAGACGTTTACGTCGCTCGTCGAAGTCGACGATGTGAATATCGAGAAAAGAACCGTGGTCGAGCTGGAGTTGCCCATGACCACCGGCGTGGCGCGGACATCGTCGGGAAGGACGACGGTGAGACTGCCGGGAGCCGGTGTTCCGGGGGTGCCGCCATTACCACCGTTTCCGCCGTTGCCTGGGGTGACTCCGTCGGATGTGTCGATGATGGCGATGATCGGAGAGAGGCGCATGACTGGTGCGGTCTTGCCGCCCGCGTCATCCCAAAAGCCGTAGCCGACGACGCTGACGCGCTGCTGACTCTTGCCGTCCCCGCCGCCACCGCATCCTTTCTCAAAGCTGTTGTGCCACAAATCAGATCCCCAAACGCTGAGCTGATCCGTGAACACCGTCTTGGCCGCTTCCACGGCATCCTTCACTGCCCCCTTCGTGCATGCCGACGAAGGAAAGAGGCCGAGGATTTCGGGCGGCGTGTTGAACCCTCCAAAGTCACCGAACTGCACGACGATCGAGTCGAGGCAGTTACTCTGGCCGCGAATCTCGAGGTTGTCGATGCGATAGAGAATGCCTTCGCCTGTCGTCAGAGACGTGGGGGCGATCTTCGTAGGCCACTTGGTTGGATCAGCGACATTTCGATAGGCGAGCTTGCTGAAGGCCAGCAGCGTATTCACCCGTGCGCCGGCTACTGCAGCAGGCGTTCCGAATACACGGCCCGTTCTTACCAGTCCGCGGTCTCCGGCGCAGTTTTCGGTCACGAACGAATTCGGATCACTCAGAGGCAACTGCTGCGCCACGGACGAGGCACTCACGGCCATCAGCCCGACCACCGCCACCCACACCACATGAGATCGCATACTTTTCTCCCCGAGTTATGGCCGGGCATTTTACCATTGCCAGTCAATTGACCACCCATACCCATGCTTGGGGCACCCAGCCGGAGATGTTCGGCCCCCGTCACGAGTACCGCCTCGGCATCATCCTTCGCGAGGTGGAGAAGTTACCTCGCGGCGCGCGCGTGCTCGATGCGGCGGTCGGCCTCGGCCAGCTCGCCGGCCGGATGCAGCAGCGCGGGTATGACGTCATCGGGATCGACTACTCCTTCGAGGCAGCGCTGCACGTCCGGAAGACCCTCGGCATCCCGGCGGTAATCGGCGACCTGACCAAGCTGCCGTTCCGCTCGAATGCGTTCGCCGGCGTCACCACAGGCGAGACGCTTGAGCACCTCGACGACGACGCCTCGGCCGTCGGCGAGCTCGCGCGCGTTCTCGACACCGGCGGCACATGCGTGGCCACGGTGCCCGCGCTGCAGAGCCTCTGGACTGCCAGCGACGACTACTACGAACATCGCCGCCGTTACACGCGCGAGCAGCTCACGTCGCTGTTTCGCGCGGTCTCGATGCGGATCGAAAAAGCGTCGTTCTGGGGCTTTCCGATCGTGCTCGTCTACGACACGCTGGTGATCCTGCCGATGAACAAGCGCCGCGCGCGTCTTGCAATTAACGATGATGCCGCCCTCCGCTCCGTCGCCCGCGCCGGGCGTTCGCGGATGCTCGTCAACGGCGTGCGCGCGATCTTCTCGCTCGACCGGCTCTTCTCGTTCGTCCCGTTCGGGCCCGGGCTGCTGCTGGTGGCGCGGAAGGTCAGTGCACCATCAGCATCGCCGTGAAGAGCGATCCGACCATGAGCACGACGAGCACCGCCCAGCGTCCGATCCATAGCAGTACGGTTTTGATCGCCGTGGCGCCGCGGCCTCCTGAGTAGAAACGCCGCTGGGCGATGAAGAGATAGACGAGCATGATGCCGATGGTGACGGCCGAGACGGCCTTCTGCAGAGGTCCCGGCTGGAATCCGGCGATGGCGAAGATGGGCCAGTCGATGACGAGGGCCACGATGTACGAGAACGCCAGAAAGTGCGCGGCGAAAACGAGATGCTCGGCGAAGTAGCGCTTCCGGTGCAGCACCTGGAGCACCACCGCCGCGCCGACGATGTTCATGAGCTGCAGGAGTGAGTAGGTCTTGTGCCACCGCTCATCAATCCGCTGCTCCGTCTCTTCACGCGTGAGGTGCAGCTTGGTCGCGCGCTTGTCGATCAGCTTCGTGAGCGCCCCTGCCTTGTCGAACTTTTTCATCGATGCGACCGTGAAGATCGCCGCCGGCTGATAGAAAGTGAAGGCGAGAAACTGCAGCGCGAACAGCGTTAGGAACAGCCGCAGCGGCGGGATGTACCGCGACTTCCGCCCCGCGAAATACTCCTCGGTCAAAAACCCCGGCTTGGCCACGATGTCGCGCAGCGTCCGAAACAGCTTCGAGTCGAGATGGACGAACTCGTGAACGACGTCGTGTGCGAAGTGCTTCACGGACAAATCGTGATGCCCCGGCTGCCGCTCGCCGCAGCGCGAGCAGTAGTCCGACGATGCGCCGCCGCAGTTCGTGCACGGAGTGAGGGAGGGGGTCTGGGTGGTCGTCATGCGTGAGGCCGATTCTCGCACGACGCTAACCGCCTCCGCGTCTTCGACGCCGGATGGCGTCACGGACGGTAGCCGGTGGTCGCGCGCGAAGCGCGAGACCACCGGAAAAGAGAGTGTTCCGATTTCCGACCGCGGCAGCGGTCGCGGAGGGGATTTACGGCGCATGGTATTTGATCCGCGACCCCGCCGGGGTCGGTGACTCATTCGCGATCGTTTTCCGGTGGTCGCTCGCTCCGCTCGGACCACCGGCTACCGTCCGTGACGCCATCCGGCGTCGGCTCTGCGCCATGCGCTATCCTTTCTCCCCACCAGAATCGGAGAGATCACCCATGACCGTGCAGGCCTCGCCATCCTCGCTCGAGCGGGAGCTCGAGTATCGGAAGAAGCTCACCGGGATCACGAATCAGATCAATGCGGCGGAGTCCATTCCGCACATCCTGATGACGCTCAAGGACAAGATCCTCGAGTTGCTCGATGCCGAGCGGCTCACGATCTACGCCGTCGACACCAAGAACCAGGAGCTGTACTCGATGACCAAGGTCGGCGACATGCCGAAGGAAATTCGCGTGCCGAAGTCCTTCGCATCCATCGCCGGCTTCACCGCGCTGGCGCGGAAGACCATCAACATCAAAGATGCGTACGACGCCGCCGAGCTGGGGAAGTTCCACGCCAATCTGCGCTTCGATCAGCGCTGGGACAAACAGACCGGCTTCCGCACCAAGGCCGTCCTGGCGGTGCCGATCCTGTTCGAGAAGTACCTCCTCGGCGTCGTGCAGCTCATCAACAAGCGCCACGGCGTCGCGTTCACCGCGCAGGACGAGGATGCCGCGGAAGAGATCGGACGGATTCTCGGCATCGCGTTTTACAACCAGCATCGCGCCTCGCGGCAGACCAAGCCCTCGCGCCTCGGAGCGCTCGTCGACAAAGGCATCATCTCGGAGAAAGACATCGAGGCTGCCGTCTCCAGCGCGCGCGTCAACAACTCAACGATCGAGAAGGTGCTCATCGAGGATCACAACGTCCCGAAAGAAGAGCTGGGGAAATCGCTGGCCGCGTTTTACAGCACCAGTTTCTTCTCATACGAAGGGACGCAGACCATTCCTCCGGAGTACCACGATCGCGTTCCCGCTGACATGTGGAAAAAGTACGTCTGCGCGCCGATCGAGCGGCGGCCGGGCGTGCTCGTCATCGCCGTCGACGATCCGCACGACCTCACGCGCCTCGACGCCATCCGCGCGATGAACCTTTCGCCGCGCTACGACTTCTGGGTGGGCATGAAGCACGAGATCCTCGCGTACATCGCCGCGTCGTACGGTGAGGTGGAAGAGGCGACGACAGACAGCGCTGACCTGACCAAGATTCTCGACGCCCTAGGCGACGGGGAAGTCAGCGCGGAAGAGGAAGAGCGCGACAAGGACGAGATCGACGAAACCGATTCCGGCATCGTCAAACTCGCCAATCAGCTCATCCTCGAAGCGGCAGCCCGCGGCGCCTCGGACATCCACATCGAGCCCGACGGATCGAAGAACCCCTGCCTCATTCGCATCCGCATCGACGGCGACTGCGTCAAGTTCATGGAGATCCCCGGCCTGCACCGCAACGCGCTGGTGCAGCGCCTCAAGATCATGGCCAAGCTCGACATCTCCGAGCGCCGCAAACCGCAGGACGGCAAGATCCGCTTCAAGTCGACGAAAGGGATCGTCGAGCTGCGCGTGGCCACGATCCCGACGACGAACGGCAACGAGGACGTCGTCATGCGCATCCTGGCCGCGTCGAAGCCGCTGCCGATCGAGAAGATGGGCTTCAGCGAACGCAATCTCAAGAACTTCAAAACGATCCTCGCGAAGCCGTACGGCATCTGCCTCGTCGTCGGACCGACCGGTTCCGGCAAGACGACGACACTCCACTCCGCCCTCGGCTCGATCAACACCGAGGACATGAAGATCTGGACCGCGGAAGACCCTGTCGAAATCACTCAGAAAGGACTTCGCCAGGTGCAGGTGCAACCGAAGATCGACTTCACCTTCGCCGCCGCCATGCGCTCGTTCCTGCGCGCTGATCCCGACGTGATCATGGTCGGCGAGATGCGCGATCACGAGACCGCCGCCATCGGCATCGAGGCGTCGCTGACCGGACACCTGGTTTTCTCGACGCTGCACACGAACTCCGCGCCCGAGACGATCTCGCGCCTCTTGGACATGAACATCGATCCCTTCAATTTCGCCGACGCGCTCCTCGGCATCATGGCCCAGCGCCTGATCCGCACGCTCTGCCCGAAGTGCAAGGCGCCGCATCATCCGTCCGAGGAGGAGTTCGACGAGCTGATGGAAATCTACGGCCGCGATTTCTTCCCAGACCTCGGCATCAAATACTCGCCCGACTTCATGCTCTACGAACCAAAGGGCTGTTCGAACTGCAACAACACCGGCTACAAAGGCCGCATGGGCGTCCACGAACTGCTCACCGGCACGGACGAAGTAAAACGCGCCGTCCAACGCCGCGCCCCGATCAACGAGCTACGCGAACTTGCGATGCAACAAGGCATGCGAACGCTCCTCCAGGACGCGCTCGAAAAAGCGATGCGCGGCATCACGGACGTGAAGCAGGCAAGATCGATCGCGGTGAAGTGACAACGTTCGCGCGAGTGCGCTCGCGATTGGAGCCTGACGTCCCGTCGGCGCGGTGCTCGGCAGAGTGTTGGAGCTTGCGAGCACCCGGCGGCGAAGCCGTCGTAAGAACCGTAGCCCACGGCTTTGAGCCGTGGGTCAACAACCGTCTCGCGAATTTGGGAGCCCGCCTTGGCGGGCGAAAGAAAGCTTTCTTTCGCCCGCTGAAGCGGGCTCCAACTCTCCTCGCGCTCGATTTCCCACGGCTCAAAGCCGTGGCTACGGTTCTTACGACGGCTTCGCCGCCGGGTGTATCGAGACGGCGGAGCAACATCCGCCTCACGCCGGCGAGACGTTGCGCTCCGGTGCGCGTAACGGCTGCTATCATCGCCATCGTCCCGCGCGGGCGAGAGCGTGATGCGCGGAGCGGGACGGACCACGCGCGAAAAGCATGACCACCACCTACGACAGTTCTGCCATCGAAGTCCTCACCGGTCTCGAGCCCGTGCGCAAGCGGCCGGGTATGTACACCACCACCGAGCGGCCCAACCATCTCGCGCAGGAGGTCATCGACAACTCCGCGGACGAGGCCATCGCCGGGCATTGCAAGGAGATCGTCGTCACGCTGCATGACGACGGCTCGCTCTCCGTTTCCGACGACGGACGCGGGATGCCGGTCGACAAGCATGCGCGCGAAGGCGTCAGCGGCGTCGAAGTCATCCTCACGCGGCTGCACGCGGGCGCGAAGTTTTCGGACAAGAGTTACCGCTTTTCCGGCGGCCTGCACGGCGTCGGCGTGTCGGTCGTCAACGCATTGTCGAAGCGGCTCGAAGTGAAAGTGCGCCGCGACGGCAACGAGTACTTCATGGATTTCGCCGACGGCAAGAAGAAGCACGAGCTGAAAATCATCGGCCAGGTCGGCAAGCGCAACACCGGGACGACGATCCGCTTCTGGGCCGACGAGAAATTCTTCGACACGCCGAAGATCAACGTGCCGCGGCTCAAACACGTCATGCGCGCCAAGGCCGTTCTCGCGCCTGGCCTGCGCCTGCGATTTATCAGCGAAGCCGATCCGGCCGAGAGCGAGGAGTGGTTTTACGAGAACGGGCTGCCCGCGTACCTGATGTCGGAGCTGGCCGGACTTACGACGATTCCGGAGATGCCGTACGTCGGCACGTTCAAAGGATCGAACGAAGAAGTCGACTGGGCCGTGGTCTGGCTCCCCGAGGCCGATCCGAGCGATCTCGTCACCGAGTCGTATGTGAATCTGATTCCGACGGCGCAGGGCGGTACGCACGTCAACGGATTCCGCACCGGACTGACCGAGGCCATTCGCGAATTCTGCGAGCTGCGCAACCTCCTGCCGCGCGGCGTCAAGCTCGCGCCCGAGGATGTCTGGTCGCGCTGCAGCTACATCCTTTCACTGCGCATGACCGAGCCGCAGTTCACGGGACAAACGAAGGATCGATTGTCATCGCGCGAGGCCTCGGCATTTGTCTCCGGCGTCGCGCAGGATGCATTTTCGATCTGGCTGAACAACAACATCGCCGACGCCGAGCGCATCGCGCAGGTCGCGATCGCCTCGGCCATGACGCGGTTGCGGCAGGGGAAGAAAGTCGAGCGCAAGAAGATGACGAGCGGTCCGGCGCTGCCGGGCAAACTCGCCGACTGCACGTCGACCGATCTCAATCTCACGGAGCTGTTTCTCGTCGAAGGCGACTCCGCCGGCGGCTCCGCCAAGCAGGCCCGCGACCGCGAGTACCAGGCCATCATGCCGTTGCGCGGCAAAATCCTGAACACGTGGGAAGTCGATCCGAACGAGGTGCTCTCCTCGCAGGAAGTTCACGACATCGCCGTGGCCCTCGGCGTCGATCCCGGCACCGATGATGTGAAGGGACTGCGCTACGGAAAGGTCTGCATCCTCGCCGACGCCGACTCCGACGGCGCGCACATCGCCACGCTGTTGACGGCGCTCTTCGTCCGCCATTTCCGCAAGCTCGTGATGGACGGACGCATTCACGTGGCGATGCCGCCGCTGTATCGCATCGACGTCGGCAAGAACGTCTATTACGCACTCGATAACCAGGAGCGCGACGGGATCCTCCAGCGCATCGAAGCCGAGGGAATCCGCGGCAAGGTCAACATCCAACGCTTCAAAGGCCTCGGCGAAATGAATCCGCTGCAGCTCCGCGAGACGACCATGAACCGCGACACGCGGCGACTCGTGCAATTAGTGTTGAAAGCCGAGGACGGCGCGGACGCGACGATCGATATGTTGCTCGCGAAGGGCCGCGCAGGCGACCGCAAAGTGTGGCTGACCGAGGAAGGCGACAAGGCCGAGATTTTGGAGTGAGGTTGTGTGGCACAGACACTCTTGTCTGTGCTTTTGGCAACCGCTCGGATCGTGGTGCTCGGTGGATGGGGCGCGCGCGGAGGCGCGCTCGACAATCCAGCCGCGCGCTCGGCGCGGAGGTTCAGACGCGCAGACGAATGTGCGGCCGCGGAGGCGGCCGCCACATGATCTCGCGCCGCGCGAGCATTTTTGTAGTGGCCGCCTCCGCGGCCACGCACCTCAATCACGCCCGTTACCCCGCGCCGAGCGCGGGGCTGGATTCTGATGCGCGCCTCCGCGCGCGACGACGCGCCATGCGCGCGAGATCGTCCAGCCCCGATTACTCCACCGCGAACTCGCGTTTGATGAAGCCCATCGACTTCGTCCCGGTGATCCGCAGCAGCACCTTCGCGGTGTACTTGCCGGGCGGTAATTCGAAGGGCTCGCGCAAAGTCACGTAGCCGCTGTTCACGCGCGCGGCGCCGGTGAGGCTGATCCGTTTCGATTTGAAGTCCACCGCTCCGCCGTGTGCGTCGAAGATATACATGAGCACTTCGACCGCCGGCGACGCCTCCACGAGTTGCGGGACTACCTCGGCGCGCGCGAAGCTCACGGCCACCTCGGCGCCGCCATCGGCGAGAGTCACGGCGGATTGGAGCGACACGCCGGCTTGCGGCACGTCGTTGAGGATGATGTCGGCGAGTTGCAGCGAATCGAGCGCGGCCGGCTCGGACGCGTATCCGAATCCTTCGCGGTAGGAAACCTCAGATCCGCGCGGCGCGCCGGTGACGTGGACAGTGACGCGTCCCTGCTTGCGGTTGCCCTGGCGGAATCCGAGGACGTACGCGACTCGCTGCGCCTTCATCAGAGTGTCGACCGCTTCGACGAGGTCGTTGCGGTTCGCGATGACGCGGCCGCCGGTGTCGCGCGAGAGCATGTACAGCGCGTCGTTTTCGAGATCGTTGAACGTGTGGCGCAGTCCTTTGATGTCGACCGTGTCGAGCGTGACGCCGGCTGAGAGGAAGGTCTGGTGCATCGTTTTCACCAGGTTGAGGAGCTGCGACTCGATATTCGGCGGACGATTCCTCGCTTTGATGTCCGTGATCCGTGTTGAATCGAAACCCTCGGTGAATACAACGAGATGCTTCTGGCCTTCGAGCGCTGAGAGGCGGGCTGCCACGTCGCCGAGGTCGTGGAGCTGCGATTCGATGAGGCGATTTTTCGGAACGGCGAGCATATCCTGATTGGCTTGGCCGCCGCGCAGCGCATCGGCCATCTCGCCTCCGACCATGTCGGCGAGGCCTTCTTGCGAATCCGAAATGGTCTGGCCCTGCTCCATGGCCGACATCCACTGCGCGCGCTCCTGGCTGCCGAGCGCGAGGCCGAGCGGGTCCTGCGCCTTGCTGCCCTTCAGCGTGAAGATTGCGCGGGTGATCGCGACGCGATCGCTGATGAATGGCGATAGAAAATGGACGCCGCGGCTGGAGGAGTAGGTGGCGACGGCGAAGAAATCGGTGGCGGGATTCGAATGCGACACGGCCTCCTCGGCGGCGCGTTGCGCGCGGACGATTTTGGCGGGCGTGGCGAAAGTGATGTCGAACAGCAGAAGGTAGAGTCGCCGCTCGCGCCGCGGACGCTCGACGACGGCTTGCTGCGCACCCGGAACGACGGCAAAGTCGATGACGTCGAAGTAGTCGATCGGCTGCGGATGGCCATCGACGAGCAGCGTGAACGAATCTTTTGTAAGTCCGCGAACCGGCTGGCCGTCGCTCGTGGTGACGTAGACCGGAACCTGCACGACTTCGACGGTGACGTTGTCGCGGACTTGCGCGTCCGAGGTCAACGCCACCGCGGCGGCGAGCAGCAGAGCGTGGATTCGCAGCGGCTATTCTCCGATCGTGAAGTCCTTGCGCGCGAATGCGAGCGTGTCGTTGTCGAGGTGGACGAGGACTTTCATCGCATACGTTCCGGGCGGCAGATCGAACGACTTCGCGATCTCCACATTCGCGGCGTCGCGGACGTCGAGATCCTGATGCGCGAAGGCGACCGCCTTCTGGCCGGAGAAGATGTAGATGAGCGCCTCGCCTTTGAGCTTCGCGCCGTCGCCGGCGAGCGCGCCGGCGAGCGCGGCAAGCTCGCGGCCGGGAAGCGCGACATTGACCGTGGCGCGGTTCGGCGCGGTCGCGACCGAGGCCGTCATCGTGATGCCGTTCTGCGGGATGTCGTTGATGATGATGTCTGCCAGGTGTAGACCGTCATTCGACGACGGCTTGTCGGGAATGGACGAATACGACTCGCGATACGCGACCCTCGATCCGCGCGGCGCTCCGTTGACGTGCACAGAGATCGTGTTCTGCTTCCGGCCCGTGTCCTGTGCGCGAAAGCCGAGAACGTAGACCACCTGCTGCGAATCGGTGAGCCGTTGCATCGCCGCCGTGAGGTCATTGCGATGTTCAACGACCTGGCCGCCGGTATCCGCGACAACGAAGTGCAGCGATTCGTTCGGCGGCTCGTTATAGGGCCGGAGGCCGGCGATGTCGATCGCGTCAAGAAACACACCCGCCGCCGCAAATTTCTTCTGCATGAGCCGCTGCGAAAACGGAAGGCGCGTGTCGAACATCGGCGTTTGCTGCGGAGCTAAAGAAGCCAGCTGCGGCGCCGGCCCAATTCCGAAGATGTTCGTAGTGGCCGGCGATCCTTCGAGGAGCAGCGAATTGTCGAAACCCCCGGAGAGCAGGACTACGTGTTTGTAACCTTGCATAGGTGCCATGCGCTCGGCCAGGTCGCCCAGCGCTCCGAGTTGATCCACCGTTCGGATGCGCATGCGGTCGGCGGCCAGTTCAGCCGCCACGCCGGAGCCGCTGTGGCGAAGCTCCGTTAACTCGGGCGAATTGTCATCGACCAAGACCGCCCGTTCCGCCTGGGAGACAGTAAGTCTTAGCGGATCGGCAGACGATGCAGGACGGAAACTCGCCACCGCCCGGCGCAATACGGCCTTATCACGGGTGAGCGGCACGATGAAGTCGATGTCGTTATATCGGCTGAGGAGTGCCACGGCGAAGTAATCGCTCGGTTGCGCGCTCTCGATGTAATGCTCCGCGGCGCGTTTGGCGCGCAGCGACGAGAACGGCGAGGAGTTCACGAGATCGAACAGCAGGACGTACAGCCGGCGCTGCCGTGGATCGCGCGTTTGATCCGGCGAAAGGGAAGCAAAGTCGACAACGTCGAAATAGTCGATCTGCCGTTTCCGGCCGTTGACGCGCAACTCGAAGTCGTTCTGCGTCAACCCGCGCGCCGAGGCGCCGTTTGTCGTCACGTATACGGGCACCTGGACGACTTCGACGGTGGTCCGCTCGCGGCTTTGCGGCGCGGCGGAAAGGACGATCGGGATGAGGGCGAGAACGGGAAAGAGCACGCGGGAGAAACGCATCAGGAATCCTCCTCGAATCATTACGACGGTGGGGAGCACAGACAGGAGTGTCTGTGCCACACCGCGCTGCTGCGTTCGCGAAGTGTGCCACGATCCGGCGCGCGGTTGCTATGGCGAGGACATTTCGCCGGCCTCACGCGCCGTCCGGTAGCCGTGACAGAGCGTCACGCGCAGCGGACGGCTCAGCCTCGTTCCCAGGTGCCGCTCTTGCCGCCGGACTTGCGCACGAGCTGGAGCAACTCGATGCTGATGCCTTTCTCGGCGCTCTTGCACATGTCGTAAATCGTGAGGGCGGCCACGGCGCACGCGGTCATCGCTTCCATCTCGACTCCTGTTTTGCCTTCGCAGCGGACGATGGAGTGGACCTCGATCGTGCCGGCGATCGGATCCAGATCGAAGGTGATGTCGACAGAACTGATGGCGAGCGGGTGGGCGAGAGGGATCAGGTTCGGAGTCTGCTTGGCGGCGAGCACGCCCGCGACTTTTGCGGTCGTGAGCACGTCGCCCTTCGGCAGCGCCTGGGCGATCAATTTCTGCAAAGTCTCCGACGACATGCGCACCGTTGCCAGCGCCACGGCCTCGCGCGAGGTGCTGCGCTTCGCGCCGACGTCGACCATGGAGATGCCGCCGGTGTCGTCGAGGTGAGAGAAGTCGGTAGGCATGTGGTTAGTAGATTAGTCGATTCGTGGATTAGTAGAAGAGTGGTCAGTGGCTAGTGGTCAGTGGTCAGGCTCTGTCTTTCCTGACCACTGGTCACTAACCACTGACCACTCTTCCACAGTATTCACATTCATCAACGGCTCGCCCTCGAACGTCGCGCGCAACTCACCCTCACTCAGAATCTCCGTTTCCGATTCGGATGCAAGTCCACGGAGATCGTAGCGCGTGACGGCGATGCGCTGTTCGATGCGCGGAAGGAGCTTGGGATCGTAGCCTGCGCAGAGCATCTGCGTTTTGTCGCTCCAGACTGGCGCGAGTAAGAGTGCAGATGACGATTCGAAACGCTCGCGCAGATGGCGAAGGATCGCAGCGGTGATCAGCGGATAGTCGACGGCGAGGATGAAGCATCGTTCGCGCGCGTGCTCGAGCGCTCGCGCGACGCCGAAGACGGGAGCCTGATCGTCGTGCGGATTTTCGTGGATCGTCTCGATCGATGCCGCGGCGCCGCCGTTTCTCTGCACCGCAATCACGCGTTGAAAAACCTCGGTGGCGGCGCTCGCGACGCGATCGAGGAACAGTTCCTCTTTCGGACGTCCCATCCGGCGCGAACGGCCGCCGATGAGGATGTAGCAGTTCATCGGCGGTAACTCCGCGCGAGGTCATTGATGTCGGCGCCCATGCGGTAGCGGATCACGGTCCGCCAGTTGTGCGCGGCGGTGCGGACGAGGCCTTTGCGCAGGAAGCGGCGTCCCGAGGTGGTCACGGTCATCGGAAGAATCGTCGTCCGGCCGCGACGTTTCATGCGGATTGCCAGCTCGTAGTCTTCCATCAGTAGCATCTCTTTGAAGCCGCCGATTTCGAGGAATGTTTCCCGGCGAATGAACTGCGCTTGATCGCCCCATGGGCATCGCGTGAGCCGCGTGCGGAAGTTGATCGCTGCCGCGGCGAACGCGAGTTTGCGCGACGGTTCGATGAAGCGGATTCGGAATCCGCCAAAGTCCGCAGGTTGCAATGCGTTCTCGACAGCTTCAGCGGCGCCGGCGGGTAAGTGCGTATCGGCGTGCAGGAAAATGAGATTGCCGTGCGATGCCGCGTGTGCGCCGAGGTTCGATTGTTTGGCGCGCATTCGTTCGGTCAGGAGAACTCTTGCACCGGCGGCGGTCGCGTTGCGCGTCGTGCGATCGTCGCTGCCGCTGTCGGCGACGATGACTTCGGCGGCTCCGGCGGCGAATGCCGATTCGACGGCGCCTGCGATCCACTCTTCTTCGTTCAACGTGGGGATGATCACCGACACGGAGCTCATGCGCGCTCCCAGGGTGCCGCCTCAGAAGCGAGCGGATTTGTCGTCCTGAGAGGGTGAGACGAAATGACCAGCGATCCCGGCCTGATGACGGTCGCGCGCGGAGGCGCGCTCGACAATCCAGCCCCGCGCTTTGCGCGGGGGAAACGAGAGTCACCGAGGTTTGTGGCCGCGGAGGCGGCCACTACAAAGTCGCGCCGCGCGAGATCTTGTAGCGGCCGCCTCCGCGGCCGCACATCGGTCGGGGCGCCCCTGCCCCGCGCTGAGCGCGGGGCTAGATTGTCGAGCGCGCCTCCGCGCGCGAGCGTTGCGTCCGCATCGCAGATTTCTTCACACCCTCTGAGCCGTCGCAACCGCCGACCAACCGTGGTTACCAGGTAGGGGGTCCTTCGACCGTCCTCCGGCGTTCCGCGCTTCGCGCTCCAACGCCTCCGGCGGCTCAGGATGACAACCCTCACTTCTTCTTCGGCTCCTTCGTCGACGCCTTCTTCGCATGCCGCGCTTGGCCGAGGGTGACGTTGATGGGATGAGCGCGATCGAGGAAAGGGACCGGCGGCTTCGCGCGCACGCCGAGCTGGCGGCGCACCTTCAACAGCGTTTCATCCTCGGCATGCGACTTCAATCCCTGCTCGACCACGTCGATCGCCTTCTTTCGATTTCCGGCGGCGACGTAGACGCGAGCCAGGTTTGCGTAGTGGTCGGCGTTGTAGAACTGCAGCTCGATGGCCAGTTTGCAGAGATCGATGGCCGGCTTGAATTTCCTCTGCATCATCGCCAGGCAGAGTCCGAAGTGGGAGAGGCCGGTGGCGGTCTTCGACGACAGCATCGGCGAGGGCGGCTCTTCACTTCCGTAGATTTCCAGGAACATCGTCAGCGCGCGCAGGTACTCCTCGCCCTTCGTCAGCGCGACCGCTTCGTCGATGCGTTTGAGGATATCGGTCATCAGAGCAGTTCGCGCGAGCGGAGCCGCCGCACGAAACGCTCGATACGCTCGCGCTCCGCGTCGTCGGCAGCGGTGAAGCGGACCCCGTACTTCGCCGTGCCGCCGGTGAACTCGGCGCGCAGCACATCGCTCTCCAGTTGCAGCGGCCGCGGATCGCCTGGCAGATAAAAGTGCAGCCGCAGCCTTCCTTCGCCCGGCAGCACGCGATCGACTTCGATGAACATGCCGCTGGCGGAGATGTTGATGCTGCGGCCGATGATGAAGCGCCCGTTCTTTTCGACCGACACTTCGATGCGCGTCAGCGTGCGCAGCTCACGGCGCGAGGGGATCGACGTCAGCCGGGCCACCTTCGCGTCGAGCTCGTGGCGTTGCAGCGGGCGGTAGATGACATCGTTGCATCCGGCGGAGAGGCAAAGTTCGGCCTGCTCCGTTTCGTCGCGCTCGCCGACCAGCAGCAGCGACATCGCGCGCGTCGATGCGTCGGCGCGAATCTCGCGGCAGAATTCGGGCGCGGTCATGTCGAAGAGATCGAACGCGAACAGGATGAGCTGCGGCCGGTCGGTACGCGCGATCTCCAGCCCTGCCGTGCCGGTCAATGCCGTGGCGATCGTGGCCTGGCGGCGGCGCAGGATCGATTCCTGAAACAGCAGTGAGCCGCGCGAATGATCGACCAGGAGGATGCAGCCGGAGGCCGGCTTGCTCATGCCGCGGAGATCTCCCGGAGCCGGCCGATGTTCCGTTTCAGATCGTCGACGAGCAACGCGATGTGCTCCTTCGTGTTGGACCGGCCGAGGCCGAAACGGATCGAGCCGTAGGCGAGCGATTCGGGGACGCCGATCGCCGTCAGCACCGGCGACGCGCTTCGTTCGCTCGAACTGCACGCCGATCCGGATGACAGCGAGAAGTGGCGCATGGCCATCATCACGGAGTCGGACTCGACGCGGTCGAAGCTGACGTTGAGATTGCCCGGCAGCCGTCGTTCCCGCGGTCCGTTGACGATCGCCTCCGGCACGTCGGCCACGACGCGATCCCACAGCGCGTTGCGAAGTTCCGTCAGCCATTCGCTTTCGGCGGCCATCTCCTCGCCGCGGACGCGGAACGCCGTGGCCATTCCGACGGCGCCCGGGACATTGATCGTCCCGCTGCGCGCTCCTTTTTCCTGTCCGCCGCCGAGCATGACCGGCTCGATGCGGATACCGCGCCGAACGATCATTCCGCCGACGCCTTTCGGCCCGTACAGCTTGTGCGCCGAGAAGGCGGCCAGGTCGACGTTGGTCATGTCGATGGGAACTTTTCCTGCTGCCTGGGTCACGTCGCTGTGGAAGAGAACGCCGCGCTCGCGGCAGATCGCGCCGAGCTCCGCGATCGGCTGCAGCGTCCCGATCTCGCCGTTCGCAGCTTCGACGGCGACGAGCTTCGTGTTCGGCCGCAGCGCGCGCCTTAGCTCATCGGGATCGAGGAATCCTTCGCGATCGGGAGTCAGCAGGGTCACCTCGATGCCGTGCTTTTCGAGACGCTTCGCCGGCACGACGATCGATTTGTGTTCCATCGCCGAGGTGATGAGGTGATCGCCTGGGGTGAGGAGATTGAGGGCGATATTGTTCGACTCCGTCGCGCCGGCGGTGAAGTAAACCTCATTCAACTGCACGCCGAAAAAGCGGGCGATGCTGAAGCGCGATTCTTCCACCGCATTCGACGCCCGCCGCCCATGCTCATGCGTCAGCGAGGCCGGATTGCCGAAGTTCTCGCTGAAGAACGGCAGCATCGCCTCGACCACGCGCGGATCGGCCGGCGTGGTGGCGTGGTGGTCCATGTAAATCGGGAGCTCGGGCATTTGCAGGAAATGATAACAAGGCGTTGAACCACAAAGACACAAAGGACACAAAGGACACAAAGAACATCCTTTGTGATCTTTGTGTCTTTGTGGTTCAACGCCGTCTTCGACGTCGCTTCGCAGGCGCTTTCGGCGCCTCGGCATCCGCTGCGCGCCGCACTCTCTGCGCGAACTGCTGCCACTGCCGGAACACGTCCACGTACTTGCCCGACGACAGCGCGTACAACTCGAGCAACGCAAGTGCGTCGCTGAACGGCTCGCGGTAGACGAAACGGAATTGCGCGCGGCGGTCGGTCGGCGGTTCCAGCAGGCGCCAGAGGGTGTCGAGCGCCGTCTCGATCTGGTGGCGCGTTCCCGCCGCGAGCGACATGCGCGTGCAGATCGGCTGGATCAGCTCGCGGATGAAGAGGATCACCTCGCCGATCTTCATGCGTGACTCGCGGCCGGCTTCCTCGCGCTCGAGCTCTTCCAGGATCCAGGGCAGGAACATCACCGACAGCATCACCGGGTCGGAGATCCTGCGGCCCGCTTGCACGGTGCGGTCGAGCACTTCCAGCATTTTCCAAAAGTACGGCGCGCGGTCGCCGGCGATCGCTTTGCAGACTTCGGGGAGGAGCGGTTCGAGCAGGCCGCTGTCAACGAGCAGCCGCACCGCGCCGCGCGACCAGCCGCGGCGGAGCAGGTCGAGGATCTCCTCGGACACGCGCGGCGGCGAGGCCTTGAGGATGTCGTTCTTGTGGCGAAGGATCGCGGCGTACGTGGCCGGCTCGATTTGAAATCCGAGTCGTGAGGCGAACTCGATGGCGCGCATCATCCGGACAGGGTCTTCGCGGAAACGGACATCCGGATCGCCGATCACGCGCACGCGCTTCGCTTCGAGATCCTCGAGGCCGCCGACGTAATCGATCACGGAGAAGTCCGCGATGTTGTAGAAGAGCGCGTTGATCGTGAAATCGCGGCGGCGGGCGTCCTGCAGCGGCGATCCGAACGTGTTGTCGTCCGTGATTAACAACTCTTCGACGTCCTCGTTGCGCTCCGGCTCGCGGCGGAACGTGGCCACTTCCACGAGCATGTCCTGAAAGATGATGTGTACCAGCCGGAAGCGGCGTCCGATGATGCGGCTGTTGCGGAACAGGCGCCGGATCTCGGCCGGATGCGCGTCCGTGGCGATGTCGAAGTCCTTCGGCGTCCCGTCCATCAGCAGATCGCGCACGCTGCCGCCGCACAAGTACGCGCGGTAGCCGCTGCGATGCAGCCGGTAGAGAACCTTGAGCACGTTCTCGGGGATGCGCCGCCGCGAAATGGGATGGTCGCTGCGGTCGACGATGACGCCGGGTTCGTCGGGTTCGGGGGCGGGGAGTGGAGCATGGAGCGGGGGAGCAACGTCGGGCGGATCGGAAATCGCGGCTTGCGATTCCGCCACGTGCTCCCACTCCCCACCCTCCACTCCCCACTCGCCGTTTCTCTCGCTCATGGACTTTCGCCGGCCTCGCCTTCGGGCGTCAGGCCCGGTGTGAAATGGTATTTGCTGTCGACGATGAAGAACGTCCGTTCCCAGCGCGATTTCGTGAAGAAGTGGACGGCCACGCCCAGCAACTCCTTGATGCGCGCCGACGGCGGCGCCTCGGGCGATGCCGGCGTTCCCTCGAACGACCAATAGACCATGAACGCGCGGCCTTTGATCATCGAACGCGGCACGGTGCCCCAGTAGCGCGAGTCGCTCGATCGATCGCGATTGTCGCCCATCGCGAAGTACTGCCCGTCGGGAACGGTGTACGGGCCGAACTGGTCGCGCGACCGGTACGGCTCCGGAAGCTGCGGCTTCGGCGGGTACGTCGTCGGATCGACATGGATGACGTACGGCTCGGCCATCGGCTTGCCGTTGATCGAGACCACCTTGTCGTGCACTTCCACCGTGTCGCCGGGCAGACCGATGACGCGTTTCACGAAGTCGGTCTCGGGCTGGAGCGGATAGCGGAAGACGATGATGTCGCCGCGGCGGATTTCGCGCAGCGGCAGCATCCCGCCGAGCGTCGTGCCGGGACCGTAGATGAACTTATTGACGATGATGTGATCGCCGACTTTCAGGTTGTCTTCCATCGATCCGGTGGGGATCTTGAACGCCTGAAAGGCGAAGATGCGGGCAAAGTTGACGAAGATGACGGCGATCAGGAGCGCTTCGTAGTACTCACGGATCGTCGATTTCTTTTGAGTTTCATCGACGGCCATTCGGCGGGGGTGTTCCCTTCAGGTCGTCCGCGATGTACGCGGCGGCAAACGATTGTACGACAGCGGGTGGAACGAAGAGGGTGTTTCCGCGGCGGACGTTGTGATGCGCGGGGAGGTTCGGGTCGCCCGCGATGATCGTTGCCGCGTCGGTTGGGTGCCGCGGGTTGACGGCGTACGTGCGCGTGTTGTCGATCCAGATCACGGTTTTGATCGCCGTCCAGAAATTGTCGCTGACCTTCGGCGCGATGGCGATCGCGACGCGCGCAGTGCGCATGAGTGCCGCGCGCGCGTCGTTCCAGGCGAATGGTTTGTCGTCGAACCAGACCACTAGCGGCAGCCTCTCGTTGTAGCGCATCGCGTTCGGACGTATCACGAGGACGCCTTCGATCGGTTCGATGGAGACGTCGAGACGATCGGACGGCGCCTTGATCTCTTCGCGTTTTTCGCCGGCGTACGTCATGGCGACGGCGTGCTGCGAAACGTCTGGTGACTCGAGCACGATTGCGAACCGCTCCGCCTTCGGCTCCCAACTCAGCGCGTCGATCTGCGTGTTCGGGAAGTCAACTGACAGGGGAGTGGCCGTGGGAATGTGGACCGTGCGCACGATACTGCCGGTCGCCGTGTGCAGGATGTAGCTCACCTTATTGCCGCGCGGCGCCCACTGAACATCGACCTCGTCGGCGGGATCCTCAGGAATCCAGTGGATGTCGCTGCCATCCATCGAGACCAGGCCGATGTCAAAGCTGTCCTTCCGTTTCGCGGAGAAAACGACCTCCTTTCGGTCTAACGAGACGTCATACGAATCGATCGCCGCGAACACCGGAGTCAGAGCTTTGCTGCCGTTGAAGAGGCGGTTTTCCGAGACGCGAATGTTCGCGAGGTTCGGCTTGGCTGCACACGTAACGTGGACGCAATAGTCGCCAACCAATGAGGCGAACGGGACGGTTTCCCAATTCGCAGGCACGGTCACTGGAGCACTGGCACAGCCCGCCAGCAAAACCACACTGACGAGCTTCCAGTCACTCCGTTTACTGAGCATTTCGGCATTCTAGCATGTGCCGCTAAGTCGCTGATTTCAAACGACAAATGTGCTGTAAACAGTTGGCGGCAATATTGCTCAATAACTATCTGAAAGCGAACGAGGAGTGACTACTCAATGGACCTTCAAAACGAACTGCTGGAGTCCGGAAAACGACATCAAAAGGGCGGCTGGAAAGCCACCCTGGCCTCACTCGGCGTGCATGGCGGCCTCATCGCGCTGATCCTCTTCATCTCCACACAGGCGACTCAGAAAGTCGCCGCCGAGAACAAGTCCATCCATGCATTCCTGTCGTCGAAGGCGGCTCCGCCGCCACCTCCGCCTCCACCCCCTCCGCCCGCGGCTTCGCATGCAGCCTCGACACCGAAAATCGTGAAGCCGGTGCATGTCACGCCGCAGACGTTCGTGCAGCCGCGCGAGATTCCGAAGGAAGTCCCGAAAGTGAATATGCCCATTCCGACGACGAAGGTCGCGGAAGTTGATCCCACTCCCGCCCAGCCGTCGAATGATCCTCCCGGCGCGCAGGAAGGCGGCGTCCCGGGCGGTGTGGTCGGTGGCGTCGTCGGCGGTCAGCAGGGCGGTACGGTCGGTGGCGAAGTCGGCGGCCAGATCGGCGGCGTCCTCGGCGGTGAAAAGGGCGGCGTGGTCGGCGGAACGGCCGTCGGCACCGGCACAGGAACCGGCGAGGGCGACAAACCCGCGCCACCACCTCCTCCGCCTGAGCCGAAGGAAGAAGGCCCGCTCCGCGTCGGCGGCGACGTCAAGGCTCCGGTTGCGATCAACCGCGCCAAACCCGACTACACCGATGCCGCGCGCAAGGGTCACATCAACGGCGTGGTCATCGTCGAAGCCATCGTCAACAAGCAGGGCGAAGTCGAGCAGGTCAAGGTCCTCAAAGGCCTCCCGCTCGGCCTCAGCGAACAGGCAGTGGACGCCGTCAAGAAGTGGCGCTTCAAGCCGGGCACTCTCAACGGAGAACCGGTCGACGTCATCTTCAGCCTGACCGTGAACTTCACACTGGAGTAGCGATTACCCGGAGCGGCGGCGAAGCTTTGCCGCCGCTCTTAATTTTCTCAGTTGTCCCGAGCCTCACCAGCACAGACAAGAGTGTCTGTGCCACATCAATCCTGCCGGTTCGCACAGACGCTGATGCAGGGCAAGCCGGTGTGGCACAGACACTCTTGTCTGTACTTTTGACGCTCGAACGACTCTCGCAAGTCGAACGAAAGCCAAACGTCCGCGCGCGAAGGCGCGCCAAACAATACAGCCCCGCGCTTTGCGCGGGGTTTCGGTTGCCGGGGGATGTGCGGCCGCGGAGGCGGCCGCCACAATCCGCGCGCGGAGGCGCGTTGCAACGCGCCCTACTCTCCCACCCCCGCCGGCTGCGGCGATCCCACCTTCTTCCGCGAAATCGCCTTCGCCTGCAGGAACAGCCCCAGGTAATCGCGCCCGCCCGCCTTCGAATCCGTCCCCGACATATTGAAACCGCCGAACGGATGCACGCCCACCAGCGCGCCGGTGCACTTGCGGTTCAGGTACAGATTGCCGACGAAAAACTCCTCGCGCGCGCGCTCGAGTTTCGACTCGTCGTCGGTGAACACCGCGCCCGTCAGCCCGAACTGCGTATTGTTCGCGATGCGCAGCGCGTCGTCGAAATCCTTCGCCCGCGTCACCGCCAGCACCGGTCCGAAAATTTCCTCCTGCGAGATCGTCGCATCGGGCGCCACGTCGCCGATCACCGTCGGCTCCACGTAGAAACCTTCCGTATCGCGCACCTCGCCGCCGGCCAGCAGCTTCCCTTCGCTCTTGCCTTTGTCGATGTACTCCTTGATCTTGCGCATCGCCGACGCGTTCACCACCGGTCCGAACTGCGAGGACCCGTCTTCCGGCGCGCCGATGCGAATTGCCTTCGTCTTCTCGACCACCATCGGCACGAACTTGTCGTAAATCGCGTCGTCGACGATCAGGCGCGAACACGCCGAGCACTTCTGTCCCTGGAAGCCGAATGCCGAGGCCACCACGGCGGAGGCGGCGTCATCGAGATTCTTGTAATCGCGGTCGACGATGATCGCGTCCTTGCCGCCCATCTCCGCCACAACGCGCTTGATCCAGAGCTGGCCGGGCTGCGCCTTCGCCGCCTCCTCATTGATGTGCAGTCCGACTTCCTTCGAGCCCGTGAACGAGATGAAGCGCAGGCGCGGACTCATTACCAGCGGATCGCCGACTTCCGCGCCGGAGCCGCTGAGGAAGTTGACGACACCGGCCGGCATGCCCGCTTCCTCGAGCAGCGCGAAGAAGCGCCACGCGATCCACGGCGCGTCCGAGGACGGCTTCAGCACGATGCAATTGCCGGTGACGATGCCGGCGGACGTCATGCCGGCCATGATGGCCAGCGGAAAGTTCCAGGGGGGGATAACGCCGCCCACGCCGAGGGGGACATAGACCAGGGCGTTATCCTCGGTGGCGATCTTCGTGATCGGCTGCTCGCCGCCCCACCGATACGCTTCTCTGGCGTAAAACTCCAAAAAGTCGATTGCCTCGGCGGTATCGGCGTCCGCCTCAGGCCACGTTTTGCCGACTTCGTAGACCATCGTCGCGGAGAATTCGTGTTTGCGCTGCCGCATCAGGCCGGCAGTTTTGACGAGCAAACCGGCGCGAACATCGACCGGCTGCCTCTTCCAAGACTCGAACGCTTTCCACGCGGCATCGAGCGCATGTTCGACGTGCTGCTTGGTCGCTTTGTTGAATCGGCCCAGGAGTTGCGACTTGTGCGAGGGATTGATCGATTCGAACGTTGGTAAACCCGTGATGCGCTCGCCGCCGATGACTACCGGATACTCGCGGCCGAACTCCGCGCGCACGGTAGCCAGAGCCGCTTCCATGGCCGCCTTGTTTTCGGGTTTCGTAAAATCGGTGAGCGGCTCGTTGCTGAATTCGCTGAGCATTTTTCCTCCGCGCCGTCCTGTTACCCTTCGCGGCGCCGCCGGTATGTACTCGAAAACGCTTGCCATCGCAATCGCGACCATGCTGCTTCTCGGATCGTGTTCAGCCACGCTGCCGTGGGCGAAGGAGCCGATCGGCGAGGAGGTGAATCTCTCCTTCGTGATCCGCAACAATCTGCTATTCCTTCCCTCGGCAACGGTGGACGGCCGCGCCGGCCAGTTCCTCTTCGGAACCGCCGGCGCACACACCGCGCTCGATCAGCGTTTCTCCGCCGCGCTCCCTCGGCTCTCGCGTTCCGGCGAGCGAATGCTGCAGCTCAACGAAAAAGAATCGCTGCGCTTCACGCCGGTCGAGATCGACCTGCACAAAGTCGCTGACGGCATCATCGGCGCCGACGTCTGGGGCAATCGCGCCATCTCGATCGATTACACCTCGGGGCTGCTGACGTATCAGAAGGAAGGCATCCATCCCGAGTTGATGACGATCTACCGCTTCGCTGCGGAGCCGCGGGTCAATGTGGTCGTCGACGGAAAAACGATTCCGGCGATCGTCGATACGGCTTCGCCCGATACACTCACGCTCCCGCGCGGCAACGCCGCCGCCGGACGGACGCACGCGCGCATCCAACTCGCCGGAGCGGACCTCGGCAATCTCGACGTCAACCTCGCGGATGTCGCAGAGGCCCGCGTCGGCAACCGCATCCTCTCGAAATTTCTGGTTACCATCGACTACGGCAAGCGCGAAGTCGGACTCTGGCGCGATCCCCGCACGCGGTAGGCCGGCACGGCCGGCGGCGCGGGTTGCCCAAGGCTCCATCCACTTCGTTGTGCGAAGGTTTATCCGGCGCGACTTTCGGGAGGTTATGATTTGCATCATGCGTAAAACGCTCGCGATTCTTTTCATCGGCGTCGCCACAACCGCGGGCGCCCAATCCTTCCAGTTCCACGGCTTTCTCACGGCGCGCGAGATCTACGTCAACGCGCAACGCTCCTGGCTCCAGGGCGGCGCAGGCCGCTTCGACGTCGGCGCCGACACCGTCGACGATCACAAGCTCGTCAACACGTACAACGCCCAACTCGGCTTCGACTGGATGCCGGCAACCTGGTTCCTCGTGCACGCGGACGGCGTCGCGCGGCATCAGCAGTCCGGCCACGTGGCCGGAAAACGCGTTGGACTCATACAGGGCTACGCCGACGTCTACAACGATCACTGGCGCCTGCGCGGCGGCGAGTTCTGGCTGCCGACCTCGCGCGAGAACACCGATCCGCTATGGACCTCGAAGTACACGATCACCTACTCGGCCCTGAATTCGTGGATGGCCCAGGAGGTCCGCCCGATCGGCGCCGACCTGCAGTGGTCGCCGTCGTTCTACGTCACCGCCGGCGTGACCGCCTTCCGCGGCAACGACACGATGGGAACGCTCCTGGCTGGCCGCGGCTGGACATTCGGCAACTATCTCGCCGCGTACAACGAAAACCTGCCTACGCCGGAACCCGCGCTGACCCGCCCCTTCGGCCAGGATCTCGACGGCAAGAACGGCTACGCGGAACGCATCCGCGTTTCGCTTCCCGAACGCGCCATGCTCCAGTTCACGCACATCGACAATCGCGCCACGCTATCGCCAGTGGAAGTGAAAGGGGAGGAGCCTTGGCTGACCCACTTCAACATCATCGGCGCCGAAGTGGGTTCGACCGGCCCGTCCACCGTCGCCGCCGAGTGGATGCGCGGATCAACCGAAGTAGGTTTTCCCGGCGGTACCTTCACGATGAATTTCGACACCGTGTACATCCTCGGCTCCCACAAATTCGGCCACGAACGCCTAAGCGCCCGCATCGAGCGCTTCGCCACCAGCAATGCCTCGCATCCGGCAGTCGACTCCGCCCGCGAACACGGCCACGCCTGGACCGTCGCCTGGATGCACGAAACCAACCCCCACTCCCGCGCCGGCCTCGAATACTGCCGCGTCTCCGGCGACCGCCCGGGGTTGGCGCCAGGATTCGACCCGCGCACGGGAGGCTCGACGGTGACGGCGGAGTACCGCTTCAGCTTTTAGCTGACTCGCTCGGTCGGCACCGGAACCCTCGCGGGGCGCACTCGCGGTCCATGTTGCCGCGAAGATCGAAGGTGTGGCCCCCATGGCGTGGCTGCGAAGCCTTGTGGCGTGGCTGGGATGGCACGAGGGTTGGGTCACCCTGCGTTCGATCGCGGCATCGCTTCGATTGCGAAGCGAAGGCCACATCTCAAACCTCATCAAGCAGTGCGAGGAGATCTTCGCCGAGAACTCCACGCTCCTCGCGCACCACGACCGCGCCATCGCAGTCTTGCGCGCGTGAATTAGGCGTTCGCGTGGTTCGAGCGTGGCGCATTGCCGCCGGCGAAAGTGTGCGCGCCGGCTCCGGCGACCTCTGTCTTTCGGGTCTTTCCCATCAATTTAGCGCCTGTCTGATCGCGGCCGGCCGGCCATTCGTCGATCTCAGCAGCGGGAGCAAGAAAATGACGCCAGAATCGGGTGGCGTTCCGCTGCACTTTTGTAGGATCAAAGGCCTGCCCCAATATGTACCTCCGCGTGATGTGTTAGCTGAAGCGCTCGAACTCCCCGCGGACGAACGCGCCAGGATTGCCGCTGAATTGCTCGACAGCCTGGATTACGCGAGAGAGGACGTGGGCGGCCGAGATTCAGCGTCGGGTCGCACAGGCCAGAGCCGGTGAACTGGAAAGCACCGACTGGCGAACCGTTCTCGACCGCGTCCAAAGGGAAGTCCTCGGGCGTTGAAGACTCTGGAGATTGTTGACCCTGCCGGAGGCTGAGTTTCCCAACTGTTCGTGGCGCTGAGCATGTTGTCAGGGTCTGGGCGAATACCTCAGTCCGGCTAAGGCGCCCAAAGGCCGCTCACGATTTCCAAAGCCACGCGCACTCCTCATCCTCCCCCGTTGCCGGCTCCCGCCACCCCCACGTCGAGCTCGGACCGGAAACCCGCTAGCCCCCCGTTCCGAAGTTTCTGAAAAAAAACGTTGTAGCTCTTGGGCGAAATCATGTTGAATTGATAGCGCTTTGGAATCTTCTCCTTTCCGAGCCAGTCGTTCAGCCGTTTGAAGTGCTCTGTGGCGTACTCGTGCTTCTTGACGGTGTCAGCCGCAGGATCACCGATCTCTTCATCGCTCTTGACTTCGACAACAAACACACTTTCTCCCTGCTTAATAAAGAAGTCCGGGCTGAACTCGCCGCGCTTGGGCTTGTTACCCTTCTTCCATGCGTACTCGACTGAATAGAAGCCCATCGGCGTATTCTTCAGCCAAGCGTCGACCTTCAGCGCATTCTCTCGGCCGGTCAGTTCACGAACGAACTTCCGTTCAGGGCTGGCCTCTGCAATGACGAAGTTGGCGGGCGTCTTGAAGTCGGCTGACTTTTCGACGACAACCCGGCCGTTTACAAAGTCCCCGTCCTCGTCCTCCACCTCGCGGAAGAACTCCCTTTGGTCGTCGACCAGAGTCGCTGCGCATCCGGGCGCATAGAAGACGGTCTTCGATCCCCGGCGCAATTCTGCGGCACTGCAGCTTTCGTCTTGTCGATCGCCCGTTTTCATCATTACTAATGCGTTGGCCGAAAGCTTGTAGACAACGCGCTTCGCCGCCTTGCGCCGGAGGGTGCCGAGCGCTTGCCAGAACTTCTGCCGATTGTCATCGGTGATCTTCTCGCTCTTAATCTTGGCGCGCTTCAGCGATGCCCTCACGATCTCCTCGCACTTGGCGAGCGGCAACCGCTTCGCGTAGCTCGTGCGATCCTTCGGGTCGTCTGCGGTTTTCGATTCTTCGTCGATCGACTTGAGCTTCTGAAACATCTGTTCGGCGACTTCTTCCACGGTCCATGTCCTGTGCTGGATCATGGTCCTGAACTTGATGTGCTCCCCGGTGACGGCCCGCTCAAACCCAACGGTCACGTCCTCGGCCTCAACCTGAGTCGGGAGGTCGACGTAACCCTCTTCAAAGAGCTTGTATTCGCCCTTTTTTGCATACTCCGTCGCGTCCTCGGAGCGAGTGTAGTCGAGATGGTGCAGCTCGAAGTTGAAAGACGATTTCGGATCAACCTTCGAGGTCAGGCGGCGTTCGATTTCAAGCACTTCGTTTACCAGATGCTTGATTCGTCCCGACCAAGCATCATGGTTGAATACCGTCACAACCGGCTCTTCCCCTTGCCATCCATCCGGGCGGCGCAGGCCACGGCCGAGCACCTGTGCAATCAGAAGCTTGCTGTTAAACGCTCGCTCCTCGTGCGGCACGATCTGAAAAACATTCTTGACGTCCCAGCCCTCGCTTAGCATCGAGACCGACACGATCCATTCCACCTTGCTCGCCGGGTTATCGACTGTCCGTAGCCTGGCCACGTTGGGCTGGTGCTTGGCCGCTGAGGTGACACAGACAACCTTCGCCTCGGCCTGTCCCGCGTCGATCCGCTCCCATTCCTGCAGGAAGTCCTGTAGCTCTCCGGCGACCCGCTCGGCGTCAGCAATAGTCTTTGTCACAACGATGGTCAGCGGGCGAATACCGCGGGACTTGAGCTTCTTCTTCCAGTCCTTGTGCCGGTTGTAGATGAGCTGCCATTTCTCGTCGGGGTTATCGGCAGCGGCCGGAAGTTCGTCCACGTACTCCACTTTTTTGACGAACTTCTCCTCGATAGCTTGGCGCAACGAATAGCGGTGAACGACATCGGCGAAGTAGTCATCTCCCACATAGCAAGTGCCCGACATCCCAACGACGAATCGAAACCCGTAGTCAGGATCGTGGAGAAACTCTTTCCACTTCTTGGAGGTCTTCCCTGACTCGTTGGCCACATGATGGGCCTCGTCATTGAGCACGGCGACTCGTGCGCCCTTGCCCTTGAGGCTCTCCCGGATGGAGGACTTCACGTTCTCTAGGATGGCGTGGTAGTTCTCCACGCAGATCGAACCGTCGGTGATGCTTTCGGAGGCGTTGATGATCCTGGGCGTGGTGACCCTGGCGCCTGATGGGAGCGAATCCCTTAGGTCGCTGTTGCTGGCAAGGTCCTTGAACTTCCTGAGGAGTCCATCCTCGATGGTGTTCGACGGGCATAGAACGAGCACGCGATCGACGGCGCCTTCGGCGAGCAGAATCACCGCAATTCCATAGAGGACGTAGCTCTTGCCGCTCCCCGTAGCCTGATCCAATGAGCAGCTGAGCTGATCGGGTAGCTGTAGCTGGCGCTCCATCGCTGACCACGAGCCGTATCGCTCTCGCAACTCCGTGTTCCGCTCGAAGTTCTCCTTTGCGAGAGAGCGAAGATCGGCATATTCTTGCCCAAGGAGATACCGCAGCGTCGTCCGAATGGCGTCCTTCTGGTACTCCCGAAAGCCACACAGTTCATCTACAAACGCCTCGTATTTCGACTCGTCCCAGTTGGCCGGAGAAATATTCTCCGAGACCCTAAGAACGAGGTCCTCGTTGCGGAATGTGCGGCGATCACCCTTGGTGCTCATGGGCTCACTTTCGCGTCTTCTTCACGCGCTTAACGGGCCTTACTATCGCCTTCGCCTTGCCGGCGCCGAACCTACGGGCGGGAATCACCTCGCGGGCCTCGTTGCCATAGATATCCACAAAGACTGCCATGACCTGAGTTCCGACGGCGTCGAGGGGAAAGCGCAGTTCCCAGTTGGCCTTTTCAATGGCCTCCGCGTAGAATACCGCGTCGAAAGCAAACACATCCGACTCGCTATCGAAGTCGTAGTCGAGCATCACCATCGACAACGTTTCGCGGTTTCCCTTCTTCCGCACCGGCTCGCGCACTACCGCTTCGCTCTTGAAGGTCTTGATTTTGATGAAGCCTTCCTCGATGAACTCGCCCTTACGCTTGTTCGCACCGGCTTCGTAGTCAAGCTCTGGACGGCGGATAAAATCGAAACCCACTGCATCTACTGTGTCGTTCACGGCCATCTCGTCCGCTGGCTGCCTGAGCGCCGCGAATTCTCGTTGATGCAACTCGTGGATTATCGAGTACGGAATGCGCAGCGCGTAATAGCGAACGCTGTCTAGTGTCAAGTAGTCCTGTTGAAAATCGAACACTAGCGCGGGGGCGACAACGAACATCCGACTGCCAACTTTGGAGCCCAACGCCCCGTGCATGCTCTGGATGGTCTCTTCGTCGATCCGAACACCTGGCTGCTTCTGGTGGTTGAATATCAGGACGCTCGAACCCCTCAGGAAACCATCTAGTTGCATGCCACCAATCTTGTGCGGTTCGTCGCGGCATTGAAAGAGTTGCAGAGCAAAGAACCGCCACGAATCCCACGAGAGCTCCTTGAGCTTGCTGAAATCGTAGAGACCCGCGTTGTAGAGGGTGAATGGCTTCGCGGTGAGTGCCGAGCCCTTGTTGCCAATTTCCGACCGCAGGCTGAGCAAGCGCTTTTGCATAGTGTAGACAGCGAGCTTTCCGCAATCGATGGCTACCCAGCGCCGATCAAGTTTCTCTGCAACCGATAGCGTTGTCCCAGATCCTGCAAAGGCGTCCATGACAATGTCGCCCTTCGCCGAAAAAGCCCGGAGTACATAGTCCAGTAATTGCTCAGGCTTTTGAGTTGGATACCCAGTCCTCTCTGGGGACGTTGCACCGATGAAGGGTATATCCCATACATCGTCGATTTTCTCATCGTTGTATTCGTCATAGATGAGCGCGCCGTTCTTGTCACGGACGTTCACAATTTTCTCGGCGTCGCCATCCCAGCGTTTGCGTTTGAGGTATTTTGGTTTGTCCAACGCGGCCGTGAGCGGGTTGAAGCAATATTGAGTGTTCTTTGATTTCACGTACCAGTACAAGCGCTCGCTGTTGTTTGTGAACACCCGCGTTCCTCGCATCTGGAACTTTCTGTAGTACCAGACCACTTCTGCTCTGAAATTCGCCTCGCCAAAAATTTCATCGAGCAGGACCTTGATGTAATGGGACTTTCGGGTGTCCAGGTGAACAACGATCGCCCCATCGTCAGAAAGAAGCTCACGCAGCAGGACTAATCTTTTCCGCATGAACTCGAGAAAGCGAGCTCCGGCGATCTTGTCCTGGTATGCCTTCTGATCTTGGCTTCCTTGAAACTCCTGTCTGGTAGCGAACGGCGGATCGATGTACACGAGGCGCACACCGGGGACGCCGTCTGTGTTCAAGAACTTGCCGGTCTTCTTGAGGTCCAATAGGGTCTTCATCACCTGAAGGTTGTCACCGAAGATCAGCATGTTTTGCCAGCCGTCGCCATTCTTGCCGAACGTACGGACCTTCTGCAGCGGCACGGCAAGGGTGTCGGCAATGATGTCTTCTTCACGTTCCTTGCCGTGGTAGACGAGTTCGTGCTCGCGTTTTTCCGGTGGAAAGAGGAGGCGCGCCCACTCAGCCGAAAGCTCATCGCCGTGCTGCAAGCGGCGGACGAGTTCCTGTCGTTGTTCGTCGTTCATATCACTTGCCTGCTCTCTGAAGTCTTGAAGACTCGCGCGCATTTCTCGGCGCCAGGCACAGCAGTTCAAGTTCGTCCAGCAATCCGCTATCGGCGAAGCTGAACGTTGTCTCGTCACCGACAATGACGTGATCCAGCACCTTCAGCCCAAGTGGGCGGCAGGCTGCAATGAGATCCTGGGTTAGAAGTCGATCCGATTCGCTCGGCTCGGCGACGCCGGAGGGATGGTTGTGCGCGGCGATGATCGCCGACGCATTCACCTGCAACGCACGAGCAACAATGCTACGCAACGGTGGCCGGACCGAGTCGACAGCCCCTTGAGCGATGAGGGCGTCTTCGACAAGCGCCTTCCTGCGATTCAAGTAGAGCACGCGGAACTGCTCGTCAACCAGGCCGCGCATGCGCTCGCGCAGGTAGTCCGCCGCTGCGTGCGTGCTCTTGATGACCAGTTCCCCTCGCCAGGACGGCACCGAGACGCGCCGGGCAATCTCCATCGCAGCGAGCAATTGCGCTGCCTTCGCACCCTTCAGGCCTTTGACGCCGAGCAACGCGATGACCGGTGCTTCGATCATGGCGCGCAGTGACCCGAACTGCTTCAACAGATCGCGCCCCAGTTCCACCGCGCTCGTGCCCTTGAAGCCAACGCGTATGAGGATTGCGACAAGCTCGGCGTCCGTCAGCGCTTGCGCGCCCTTCGATAGAAGCCGCTCCCGCGGGCGCTCCTCCTGCGGCCACGAGACGATGCCTTTCGAGTTATTTCTCATGCGTTTGAGTACCCTTGAGAACAGCTGGGGCGGTAGCGCTCCGCAAGCCAATGAGCATTCGTGCAGCCTCTGGACTCGTCCGTCATCTTCATCTGGTCCAGTTTTCCGGAATCCCGTGAAGGAGAAGATTGTGATTCGAGCTGGAGCCGTGCGGATGATGATACAGGTGATTGGAGCGAGGAACAGATCATGGCGTCAGGCCCTGCTGGTTGCTTCTGAAGTGCTGCGCTCGGAGATCGTGGAGATCGGGAGGGGGCGGCGAAGACATCCACGGTGAAGCCGTGAAGTCAGGAAAACAGATTCACTCGCTCCTCAATATCAATTGCTTCGCTTACTCGCCGCTGCCGCTGTCCCGCGCACAGGCAACCTCTTCTTGTCGATCTTTACGAGCACCGTGTACTCCGGATTACCCAATAGAAAAGATTCTTTTGGCGGGCTCTGCCGTAGCCGTCTACGCCTCGTCCACCACCCGCACTTGGCCGGCAGCCAGGATGGCACCGAGCTCGGCTGCAGGCATGGGGGCGTTGATCAGATAGCCTTGCATCTGATCGCAATCGTGGCGCTTCAGGAATGTGGCCTGGTCGGTGAATTCGACGCCCTCGGCGATTACTTTCAGGCGCAGGCTGTGGCCCATGGCGATGATCGCGGTCACAATGGCGGCGGTGTCGGGGTCGCGGGTGATGTCGCGGATGAAGGATTGGTCGATTTTCAGTGTATCGATCGGGAAACGCTTCAAATAGGCGAGGGATGAATGGCCGGTGCCGAAATCGTCTAATGAAATGCGGAGGCCGAGGCGCTTCAATTCATAGAGCGTGCGGATGCTGGCCTCGGGGCTTTGCATTGCAGTGGATTCGGTGATTTCCAGCTCCAATAGGCGCGCGGGCAGGCCGGTTTCGGCGAGGACGTCGCGCACGAGATTGACGAGATCGGGCTGCTGGAGCTGACATACGGAGAGATTCACTGCGAGCGACAATGTGTCGAACCCTGAATCGTGCCATTGCTTTGCCTGTGCGCAGGCGACGCGTAAGGCCCACGTGCCGATCGGAATCATGACGCCGATGGCCTCGGCCAGCGGGATGAACGTCGCGGGTCCGATCGGGCCAAGCTCCGGATCGGTCCAGCGCAGCAGCGCTTCCATACCGGTAATGCGGCCGGTGCGGAAATCGAAAATGGGCTGATAGTGCACGGCCATCTCGTGGTGCGAGAGCGAGCGGCGCAGGCCGTGCTCGAGTGCGATCCGCTGCAGCGCCTTCGCGTTTACGAGCGCGTTGAAGAGCTGGTAGTTGTCGCGGCCCTGTTCCTTGGCCTGATACATGGCGGTATCGGCGGCCTTGATCAGCGTCTCGGCGTCGGTTCCATCCTCGGGGAAGACGCTGATGCCGATCGACGTGGTGATGTAGAACTCGCGTCCCTCGATATGGAACGGGTAGCGGACGGCTTCGAGGATCTTCTGCGCGACGAGCGCGGCGTCCTCGGCATGCGTGAGCTCGGGCAGCAGCAGCGTGAATTCGTCGCCGCCGAGGCGGGCGACGGTGTCGCTGTCGCGGACGCAGGACTGCACGCGCGCGGCCACGGCCTGCAGAAGCTGATCGCCGATGTTGTGGCCGAGGGAGTCGTTGATGACCTTGAAGCGATCGAGATCGAGGAAGAGCACGGCCACGCGCGATTCATGCCGCTGCGCGTGTGAAATCGCGACAGTGACGCGGTCTTTAAACAGCAGCCGGTTCGGCAGCGTGGTCAGCGCGTCGTGATAGGCGAGGTGCTTGATCTGCTCCTCGGCGTACGTGCGCTCGGTGATGTCGCGGACGACTGCCACCATCCCGCCGCCCTCAATCGTGGAGAGCGAAATCTCCTGCGGAAAGAGCGAGGCATCGTGGCGCAGCCCGGTGGCTTCGCCGCGCCAGCGTCCGCGCTGCTGTACAAGAGGCACGATCGTGGTGATGAAGCGAACCTGCTCGGGCGGCTCGTAGAGATCGCAGAGCGAGCGGCCGATGATCTCCTGCGGACTCGGATAGCCAAAGAGTTTCGCCAGAGCATCGTTGACGTAGGTAAAGTCGAGGCGGCCGTCAAGGATGCCGATGCCGTCCATCGATGCCGTCATGGCGGCTGACTGCTGCCGCAGTGTCTCCTCGGCGAGCTTGCGCTCCGTGACGTCGGTGCCGACATGGAGATATCCAGTGAGGTTGCCGTGCTCGTCGCGCAGCGCGGTGACGGATAGCAGGACGGTGACCGGCTCGCCGTCGTTGCCGATGTAGGTCCACTCGCGTTCTTCGAGCCCTTCGCGTGTAGCACGGCGAACGAGGACGTCGAATCCACTGAGTTTTTCGCCGAGCTCGAAGGCGAGTCGCCGCGCGTGCTGCACGAGCTCCGTGTCGAGATGCAGTTCGGTGATGTTGCGCGCGCCGATGACGTCGGAGGCGGCATAGCCAAGCATCCGCTCCGCGCCGGAGTTGAAAACGGTGACGACTCCGCGTGCGTCGGTAGCGATGATGGAGACGCGCGTGGCGGCGTCGAGCACCGCCTTGCGTTGCGCGTTCGCAGCGGCGATCTGCTGGTCGGCCAGCTTGCGCTCGGTGATGTCGAAGACGAATCCTTCGTAGACCTCGGCGCCTTCATGGAGATCGATGGCGTGCGCGTTGAGCTGGACCCAGATCGACGTGCCGTCTTTTCGACGCCACAGCAGCTCTTCTTCGATCGCGAAGCCGTTCGCGGCGAATCGCTGCAGCGCCGTTTGGCGCTCGCGTTCCGTGACGTAGACGTCGGTGGCGAGATTGAGCTGTTGCAATTCGTCCGTCGAGTCGTAGCCGAGGATGCGCGCCAAGGCCGGATTGGCCATGAGGATCGTGCCGTCGGGCGTGGATCGATAGATGCCGACGGACGCGTAGTCGACGATGTTCCGGTACTTCTGTTCGCTCAGCAGCAGCGCCTCCTCGGCGCGCTTCCGTTCGGTGATGTCGTGAATGATCGAGTAGAGCAGCGTGCGGCCACCGGCGACGATCGGGCCGGAGTGCACTTCGACGTCGCGAACATCGCCGGTGGCGAGGCGGTGACGGAAAACGAAGTAGCTGCGGCGCTGCTGCGAGGCGTTCGTCATCTCGCTGCGGATGGCACCCTCGTCGAGCATGTTGATCTGCCAGATGTACATACTGCGAAGCGTGTCGACGCTCCACCCGTAGAACTCGGCGGCAGCCACGTTGGCGTCGACGATGCGGCCGCTGGTGGGATCGAGGAGGATCTGCACGGCGCGGTTGTTCTCGAACATCTGCCGGTAGCGGCGCTCGCTCTCGCGCAGCGCGTCTTCCTGCCGCTTCTGTTCGACGGCCGAGGCGACGTGCTGCGCGACGAAGACGAGGAGATCGCGATCGCGGTCGGTGTAGCGGACGCCTTCGTCGTAGGTCTGCACCCCGATGACGCCCCAGGTACGGTCGCCGGTCGCGAGCGGAACTCCGAGCCAGTCGACCGAGGGAGCGCCGATCGATTCGACCTCACCGCTCTTTTTGAGATCGTCGAACTCCTGCGGCGTCGCCAGCAGCGGCTTGCCGGTGCGCAGAACGTATGCGGTCAAGCCGCGCCCGGGCGGTCGGCCGACGGGAGCCTCATCGAATTTGTCGACGAAGTAGGGGAAGGTGAGGATGTCGCGCGCGGCGTCGTACTCGGCGATGTAAAAGTACGTCGCTTCCATGAGGCCGTTGACGATGCCGTGCACGGCGCCGTAGAACTCGTCGAGGTTGTGCGCGTCGCGGCTGAGCGTGGCGATGCGGAAGAGCGCGGCCTGCATCCGCTCGTTGCGAACGGTTTCGGTGACGTCGCGGAAGTACCAGGCCCTCCCGCGAATCTTTTCGCCGGACACGATCGGAACCGATGCTCGCGAGAGGACGCGGCCGTCTTTCATGTAGACGGTGTCGTTGCTGCGGACGGCTGTGGGATGCGTGTAGAGGTGGTTGACGAGCTCGATGAACTCGTCCCAGTCCTGGACCTTTTCCGATGCAAACCCCAGCAGCTCGTTGTCGTCCGCGCGTCTCGCGACATCTTCCGGGATGCCCCACATCTCGAGGAAGCGGCGGTTGTAGGAGAGGATGGAGCCGCGGTCGTCGACGACGAGAATGCCGTCGAGCGTGGCCTCCTGCTGCGCGCGGAGAATGGCGACGGTGGTGCGCAGCGACTCGTGCGAGGCGCGCGTGCGGCCGCCGCGAAGCCAGCGTGCGAGCGCGCTTCGAGCGTTTGCGAGATGCGGGGGAGGTCGAACTTCCATGCAGGTTGGTCGGGCTATTTTAGGTGAGTTTCCGTCCCATCGTTTCAATCGGTGCGGTTGTGCGAGCGGAAGAACTCCCACTGCATCCAACTCGTGCGGACGTACCAGGCCACGAGAATGGCGATGAATATGTTCCGGCTGATGAGACAGTAGACAAATATCCCGACGCCCACGACCATCGAAATCCAGATCGAGATCACGAACGCAGGCCGCTCGCGAAGAAACAGGCGGAATGTGTTGCGGAGGATGCTATTGCCGTCGAGAGGTCCGATCGGCAGCAGATTCAGGAACCCCCAAAACCAGTTCATGTAGGCCAATAGCGGCAGCAAGGCGATGAAGAACGGGTCACGCGATGCCGCGGGCACGTTTAGGATCAGCAGCGAGAGGAGCCACGCCAGGAGGAAGTTCGATGCCGGTCCGGCGGCGCTGATCAGGAGGTCCTGCCACGGCTTGGCGGGGCGTTCGTTATAGGTCGCGCCTCCCATTCCTTCCAGGCTGATGGCGCTCGATCCAAACCCAAGCGCGCCGATCATGGACGCGTGGGCCAGCTCGTGGAACAGAACACTGATGAACAGAACCGGGACCCACAGGAGTGCGTGCGGCAATCCGACGGTCTGGACATCCCTGATGACGAAGAATGCGGTCAGGATCAGGAAGCTGAAATCGAGAGTGATCGTGGTCCCGAAGATCGTGCCGAGGTGGATGCGGCCCATGTGGTGGGGGAGTATACGTTGCGGTAGCGAGGCATCCGGATGACGACGATCACGATCGTGACGCAGATTCGCGCGAGTCCGGAGCGATGCTTCGATGCCTCGCGCGACCTCGATCTGCACGTCGAGTCGATGGGGCACACGGGCGAGCGGGCGGTGGCGGGGAGGACGTCAGGTCTGATCGAGATGGGCGAGCAGGTGACGTGGGAAGGCCGCCATTTCGGCATCCGGCAGCGGTTCACGTCGGCGATCACGGCGTACGACCGTCCGCGCCACTTTCAGGATTCGATGGTGCGCGGCGCGTTCCAGTCGTTCATACACGATCACTACTTCGAAGCTTGCGACGAAGGAACGCGGATGACGGACGTGCTGGCGTTTCGGTCGCCGTTGGGAGTGGCCGGCGCGATCGTCGATCGATTGGTGATGAGGAAGTATCTGACGCGCCTTCTTACGAAACGAAACCAGAGCGTGAAGGCGGCGCTGGAACGCGATCAGGGATAGCCCATCTCCTGCATCTTCTTCCGCAGGCTGAGCGGACGCATGTCGGTCCAGACTTCCTGAATGTAGGCGAGGCACTCGGCCTTCGTGCCCGTTTTGCCGGCATCGTTCCATCCGAGCGGGATCTCGCGGTCGGCCGGCCAGATCGAGTACTGCTCATCCTGGTTCACGACGACTCTGTAAATGGTGGTGTCTTCCCGTTCATCGCTGGGCATCATCGATCTCCTTGCGCTGCGGATGATAAAGCGGGAACACAATAGTGTCGAAGGTGTGTCCTGCCCAAACCGCGACATCGGCTGGCCGTACTGACCTCCGAAAGGAGAAACCGATGAAAGTCCTACGGGTTTTTCTTACAGTGGCGTTGTTCTCCGCAGTACTCGCAGTGAATGGTGACAAGGGTCTGGGCGTGGATCCCAACGGCGGCATCGGTCATTGATACACAGGTTCCATCTGCGTCATCTGCGGATGAAGGCTTATTCGCAGATGAGCGCAGATAGAGAGACGTAGTCGGTTCCGACGCCCCGAAGACGTACAATCGCGTCATAGCTGTGTCGCGAACAAGCATGACCACTCGGGGACGAACCACCATTCCTACTTCGATAAAAAAGAAGCTGCGAATCGGTCCAGGCTCTGTTGTTTCGTGGGAGTGGGACGGCGAAAAAGTCATCGTTCGTAAGGTCATTCGGAAAGCTCTCAGAACCAAACGACAAGAAACATAGATCGCCATAGCCGTTATCCTCCGCGGATGCGATTTGAAACGAAGGCGGTTCACTCGGGGGCTGGCGCGGACGACGAGACGGGCGCGATTTCGCAGCCCATCCATCTTTCAACGACATTCGAGCGGACGGTGGAGGGCGCGCCGTCGCATGGATTCAGCTATATCCGCGACGGCAATCCGACGCAGTCGAAGCTCGAGGAGGCCCTGGCCGCGATCGATTCGGCGTCGCATGCGCTGGCGTTCGCGTCCGGAATGGCGGCGGTGACGTGCGTGCTGCAGTCGCTGCCGGTGGAGTCGCATCTCATCCTTCCCGACGACGGCTACTACGGCGTTCGCGCACTTGCCGCGGAGTATCTGCCTCGATGGGGCATCGAATGCGACCTCGTGCAGATGGACGATCTCGACGCGGTTCGCGCGGCGGTGCGGCCAAACACGCGGGCGATCTGGTGCGAGACGCCGTCGAATCCGTTGATGAAGATCGTCGACGTCGCGGAGCTGGCCTCCATCGCGCGCGGCGCGAACGCGATGCTGATCGCCGATGCGACGTTTGCCACGCCCGCGCTGCAACGTCCGATCGAACAAGGCGCCGACGTCGTCATGCACTCGACCACGAAGTACCTCGGCGGACACAGCGACGTGCAGGGCGGCTCGCTGGCCTTCGCGCGGCGCGATGCGTTCAGCGAGTCGGTCGCGCACGGCCGCAAGATCACCGGCGGCGTGGCCTCGCCCTTCAACTCGTGGCTGATCCTGCGCGGCATCCGGTCGCTGTCGGCGCGGATGCGCGTGCATTGCGAGAACGCGATGACCGTCGCGCGCGCGCTGGAGCAACAGCCGAACGTCGAGGCGGTTCATTATCCCGGTCTTGAATCGCATGCCGGCCACGACATCGCCGCGCGGCAGATGTCGGCGTTCGGCGGGATGCTGTCGTTCAACGTGCGCGGCGGACGTGAAGAAGCGCAAGCCGTCACGGCGAAAACCAAACTCTTCACGCGCGCCACATCCCTCGGCGGAACCGAGAGTCTGATCGAGCATCGTGCCTCGAGCGAGGGCGTCGGAAGCCAGACAGCCGAGAACCTGCTGCGCGTCTCGGTGGGCCTGGAACACGCGGATGACCTCGTCGAAGACCTGACCCAGGCGCTCGGAACGTAGCCCCAGCGCTACAATCACCGCTATGGCCAACAACCTCGAAATCACCTGTCCCTGCTGCGACGCGACGCTCGTCATCGACCGCACCTCCGGCGAGATCCTGCTGCACAAGGCGAAGGAGCGGCGCGCCGGCGGCTCGCTGGAGTCGATGGTGGCCGGCCTCGAGACGCAGAAGAGCGAGATGGAGAAAAAGTTCGACCGCGAGATGGCCAGCCAGAAGGATCGCGCGCGAATCCTCGACGAGCGCTTCAAAGAAGCGATGCAGCGCGCCGAGAAAGACGACACCCCGGTCTGGAACCCAATGGACATGGACTAGGTCGGCAGGGCCGACACAGCCTTGGTTGCCCAAGGCTCAGTCGACACGTCGTACTAACTTGGGGTTTGCGTCGACTTTGACAATCCGCTGAGCAGCGCGAGAAACACCGCCTTCAACTCCTCGTCCGTGAACGGATCGGGCTGACCGGCGCGCCGCGCGATCAGCCGCTCCCGAAGCAGCGCTTCCGCGGCGCCGATCAGGGCAACGGCCAGCGCCTCGTCGTTGTGGCCGTCCCGAAGCGTGCCGTCGCGGTGGCCACGGCGCACGACCATTCGTAAGAGCTCCTGAAATTCGGTAAAGCCCCGCGACAGCGCGATCTCGGCGCCGCTGCGCACGCGCCGGCCTTCGAATATGAAGAGGAAGGCCACTTCCGGATCGGCGGTGAAGCTCTCCACCATCGTGTCGAGGATGGCCGCCAGCGCCTCCTGCGCGTTCGAGGCTCCGGCGATTCGGTTCTGCATCAACTGGTTCAGTGGCTGCCAGCTGTGATCGAAGATCGCTTCGAGAAGGCCGGCCTTCCCTCCGTAGTAGCGCATGAGCTGCGACTCGGACGATCCTGCGGCGCGGGCGATCGCGGCTGTGGGCGTCTGCTCATAACCGTTCTGAGCGAAGAGAGTTTTGCCGGCTTCCAGCAGACGCGAGCGGGAAGTGTGTGTGTTGTCGGTATCGATCGGCATTGATGGGAGCATCGTAGTGCCACTACTACCATGAGTCAACATAATGAGCGAGGTATTGCAAGTCTCTGGCCGCGCATCGCCTAATTGGTAGTGGTACTACTATTGCAATCTGGCTGGACATCGTCGTGGGATGCACGACAAAAAGAAGGAGAGAAAGCTTCGATGTTCAGCAAAATCAATCGGTTCGCCCTCGTCGCCCTGATCCTTTCGTTCAGTGTCCTTTCCCTCAATGCCGCAGTGCTTGACCCGCTCCTGCAGTCGAAAATCGGCTCGGCCAGCGGCCAACTCCTGCCCGCCGTGGTGACCTACAACTCCCAGCCCAACGCAACCGACCTCACCGCGTTGCGTCTGCTCGGTGTCCGCTACGGCGTTGCGCTGAAGCAACTGCCGATGGTCGGCGTCTGGGCGACGGGCGATCAGGTCCGCCAGATCGCCGCAAATTCGCGCGTCCGCTCGGTTTACTTCAACAAACAGCTCCGCTACTTCAACCACGAAGGTTCGGCGCTGATCGGCGCCTCGGAGCAGCGGACGATGCCGGGCTTCGGCTACTCAGGCCGAGGAATTGGCGTGGCGATCGTGGATAGCGGCATCGATGCGACGCATCCCGACCTCCCGTTCGGTACGCACGTGAAGCAGAACGTGAAAGTGGTCATCGGCGGCCCCGGTCTCGGATCGCCGTTCGACGGCGTTGTCCCGCCGACCTATCTCGAGAATCTCCCCGATACCGATACAACCTCCGGCCACGGCACGCACGCTTCCGGATCGATCGCCGGCCTCGGCACGGAGAGCGGCGGCAAGTTTGCCGGCGTGGCGCCGGGCGCGGACCTCATCGGCGTCAGCACGGGTGAGGCGATTGCCATCCTCTGGGCGCTGGAAGGATTCGACTACGTCCTCACGCATCAGTTCACCTACAACATCCGCGTCGTCAGCAACAGCTGGGGCACGAGCGGCCCGTTCGATCCGGAAGATCCCGTCAGCGTCGCATCGAAAGTGCTTCACGATCGCGGCATCACGGTCGTTTTTGCCGCCGGCAACGAAGGCTCCGGCAACAACACCATGAATCCATACGCCGACGCGCCGTGGGTGATCGGCGTGGCCGCGGCGGACAAGCAGGGACGTCTGGCCAGCTTCTCGTCGCGCGGCATTCCGGGCGATCCGATTTACCACCCCACTATCACCGCGCCGGGCGTTGCCATCGTCTCGACGAAAGCCAACGCCACGCCGCTCGGTCAGGCCGGACAGTGCACGGGCTTGAGCACTTCGGAGACCGTCTGGTACGCCTGTATGGACGGCACGTCGATGGCCACCCCGCACGTCGCCGGCGCCTGCGCGCTGCTCCTCGAAGCGAATCCCGCGCTCACGCCGGATTCCGTCAAGTCGACGATCGTCGCCACCGCCACACCGATGGCCGGCTACGGACGCCATCAGGTCGGCGCCGGTTTCCTCAACGTCCTTGCCGGGCTCGATGCGGTCAAGAATCCGTCGAAGGTCTACGGCGCCGTGCTCAATCAGACCTACAACGCCGGCTTCACCGGCACCAGCAGCGGTCAATCGTGGGACCAGCCGTTCGATCCGTCGGCCGGCCCTGCCGTGCACCACTACACGATCGGCGGAAACGGTGTCGAGAGCGACGTCTTCCTGACTTGGGACACTCCCGCCAACACCTTCAACCTCGCCGTCACCGATCCGGGCGGAACACAGACGTCGACGGGATCAAACGCCCTTGCCGCTGTTTATGGACTCCAGGCCTCCCTCGGCTTCGCCGCTCCGGCAGCCGGCGATTGGTTCACCACCATCTACGGCCTCAAAGGCCAGTCCACCGGCACGGTCGGCGTTGGTGTTCCCGACACGCTCCACCTTTCGGTGACGAATTACTACGGCACGTTCTCCGGCATCGACGACACGAACAATTCTCCCTACGCTTCCTATATCCGCAAGGCGATCACGCTTCGCTTGATGGACAGCAAGACTTCGACGGCATTTCTCCCTGATGCCAGCGTCACCCGCGGCGACATGGCCGTTGTGCTGGCCTCGGATTGCTGGATTCGTCAGAGCCAGATCAGCGCATCCGGTTTCAATGACGTTCCGGCATCGCTCGCGCCGTACGTGCAGGCCGTGACCAGCGCCGGAGGCCCGATGCGTGACACGTTCATGCAAGGCCCGGCCATCATGGCGGACGTCGTCCCCTCCATCCCTGGCGGACCGCAAGACGATCCGGGCAGATCGTTCAATCCGGATGTGAATGTCACGCGTGCCGATCTCGCCATCTGGCTCGTGCGTGCCCTCGGCAAGGACGCCGACGCGCAGGCGGCCATGCACACCGCCACCACATTCAGCGACGATTCCTCGATTCCTACCGCGGCGCGCGGCTACGTCGTGGTCGCGAACAGTATCGGCCTCATGCCGGGCTACGCCAATCCTTCCCAGGTCGAAGGATCTCCGGTGACGTACAGCTGGCAGCCGAACACGATCGTCACGCGCGGCGCTCTCGCACTGACGATGGACAAGTGGTGGGACATCTTCATGACGCCATAAAAGCAGTTGGTCTCGAGAAAGGCTGAAAGGGGTGCGAGCTCCTTTCAGCCTTCTTGTATATGCTCGCGTTATG
>Ga0233356_1000027_pt1:0-25000 | contig 66485 bp, 55 predicted proteins | sample GEONSFMMS_FD_180700 | JGI IMG/M metagenome (GOLD analysis project Ga0233356, IMG submission 180700) | Soil microbial communities from Shasta-Trinity National Forest, California, United States - GEON-SFM-MS | ecosystem: Environmental > Terrestrial > Soil > Temperate forest > Bulk soil...
AGAGTACGAGTGGTCGATCGGCGTGATCGGCCGCGGCATCACACTCATCCTGCCGCTTTCCTCGAACAAGAACGCCATCCACGACGCGCTCGAGATCATTCGCAGAAGCGGAACACGGCAGGAAGGATCGACGACCTTCGTCAGCGCCCGCGAGCCGGGGGAGCACGCCATCGGCGACAAGCCGACGGGCTGGTCAGCGTTCGACAACGATTATCCCGAGAAGCTCGAGAAGACCGTGGCAATGGACATGGGCGAACAGGTCATCGCCGCCAAATTCACGGTGCCCGCATACCTGGATGCCGTGCGCGGCTTCGCAAGCACCTCGGGCCGCAAGATCGTCCTGTTGATGACCGGCGACCCCGGACTCAACGATCTGGAAGTCGTTCCCCACAATCCCGGCGGCGGCGAGTTCACCGTCAATCGCGTCACCGGACCGCGCGCCGCCAGACTCTGGCAGGATCAACAGACCCTCGACGACTTGCGCAAGTCCATCGTCCGTGAGGCCAACTCCTCCGACGTCAGTTTCTACACATGGAACGTCCAGGGTTTGGTTCCGAAGGGCGGCATCGGCGCGGAAACCAATTTGTCTGCTGTCTACTGGCTTTCCAACCAGACCGGCGGCCGGCTCGTTACCGGCAATGACGCGGCCGCCGCCGTGCACGAGTTCGATACGGCATCGTCGAGCTTCTACTCGCTCGGCTACGCACCGCAGCATCCCGACGATGGCAAGTACCACGCGATCACCGTGCGCATGAAGCGGCCGGGCGCGTACTCGCTCGAATACCGCACCGGTTACAGCGGCACTCCAGCCGCGACCCAACTCGCGCGGGCGATGACTTCGCCCACGGCCGCGGCAATGCAAGTCAGCGAGCTGCCGGTGACGCTGACGATGGGCAAGCCGGAGACCGATCGCAACGAAGTCACGGTCCCCATCGCCGTCAAAGTGCCGTTCCGCGCCCTTCAGTTTCTCCCCGGCAAACGCGGCGTAGCGGCGAACGTCGTCATCTATGTCTCCGTCTTCGATGACACCGGCAAGAACCTCGCTGCATCGAACTTTCCGCTGACGCCGGCGTTCACGTCGGGAGTGCCCGACGCGAATGGAAGCCTCGTCTACCGCAACGCCATCACGCTGCGTAAAGGCGAGCGCCATCGCGTCGTCGTCGCCGTCCGGGACACCATTACCGATAGCGTCGGCATGGCCACCACCGTCGTGAAGTTCTGAGGACGAAGTCATGAAAACACTCGTCACCGCTGCGCTGCTTCTCGCCGCCGCCTCACTCACCGCACAAGTCACCGAATCGATCGACGTCCGCATCGTCAACGTCGACGTCACCGTCACATCGAAAGGCGCACCGGTGCGCGGACTCACGCGCGATGACTTCGAGATTTTCGAAGATGGCCGTCCGCAGAAGATCACCAACTTCTACAGCGTCGAAGAGCCGGCGCGAGCAAAGGTGGCGACTGCTCCAACGGTGGCGCCTTCCGCCGAGGCCCCGGCGACCGAGACCGATCCGCGCTTCCGCCGCAAAGTGCTGGTCCTCGTCGACAACCGCCACACGTCCAAGCACCAGCGGGACATCGCTCTCCGCGAGCTCGAGGCGATGATCAACGATCGCTTTCACGGAGAGTACGACTGGTCCATCGGCTTGATCGGCCGCGGCGTCACGCTCATCCTCCCGCTCTCCTCCGACAAGAAAGCCATCCACGAAGCTCTCGAGATGATTCGCAGGAGCGGAACGCGGCAGGAGGGCGCCACGACCTTCGCCGGCGCCGCTGACGCTGGTGAGCACCCCATCGGAGACCAGCCGACGGGCTGGTCCGTGTTCGACACCAACTACGCCGAGAAACTCGACAAGGTCGCGTCCATGGACATGAGCGAACAGGTGATCGCGGCGAAGTTCACCGTTCCCGCCTACCTGGATGCCGTACGCGGCTTCGCCAGCACCTCGGGACGCAAGATCGTGCTGCTCATGACCGGCGATCCCGGGTTCAACGATCAGATATTCGCTCCTAACTTTCCCACCGGTAGAGAAGGGATGACCGCCGGTATCACCGGATCGGGCGCCGCGAAGACCGCGGATGATCTGCGCACGATGGACGATCTGCGCAAGTCCATCGTCCGTGAAGCCAACTCCTCCGACGTCAGTTTCTACATCTGGAACGTCGAGGGGTTGGTGCCGCTCGGCGACGCGGGCATCGCATCGCAACCGATGACCGATACGTCTGCGGTTTTCTGGCTCGCAAACCAGACCGGCGGCCGTCTGGTCACCGGCAACGACGCCGCGGCAGCCGTGCAGGCGTTCGATACGGCGTCGTCGAGCTTCTATTCGCTCGGCTACGCGCCGACGCATCCCGACGACGGCAAGTACCACTCCATCAGCGTGCGCCTGAAGCGGAAGGGCGACTACTCGCTGGAGTACCGCACCGGCTACAGCGGCACTCCGGCCGCGACGCAACTCGCGCGGGCGATGACGTCGCCCACCGCTGCGGCCATGCAGGCCAACGCGTTGCCGGTCACGATGACGCTCGGATCCCCCGAGGGCGCTGGCAACGAGGTTACGGTGCCGATCGCGGTCAAAGTGCCATTCCGCTCGCTTCAGTTTCTCCCCGGCAAACGCGGCGTGGCGGCGAACGTCGTCGTCTACGTCTCGGTCTTCAATGACATGGGCAAGAACCTCGTCGCATCGACGTTTCCGCTGACGCCGGCGTTCACATCGGGAGTGCCCGATGCCAATGGAGCCCTCGTCTACCGCAACGCCATCAAGCTGCGCAAAGGCGAGCGCCACCGCGTGGTCGTGGCCATCCGCGACACCATTACCGACAGCGTCGGAATGGCCACCGAGGTCGTGAAGTTCTGAGGGCTTCCACGGAGGAATAAGGTCTCTCTCGCCTGCGGTTTACCCGATTCCACGCCGTTTGACCGCATGGTCTACGTGTGCTAGAAAGCGTGGTCTTTTTCCTGGAGGTCTATTTTCGTGTACGCCATCATCCGTTCCGGTGGAAAGCAGTATCGGGTCGCGCAGGGCGAGACTCTCTTCGTCGAGCGCGACGTCCTCAGCAATGCTGACCAGGAAAAGGTCACCTTCAACGAAGTGCTGATGGTCGGCGGCGACAAGCCGCAGGTCGGCATCCCGATGGTCAGCGGCGCATCCGTCGGCGCCACCGTCATCCGCGAGATGCGCGGCGAGCGAATCATCGTCTTCAAGAAGAAGCGCCGCAAGAACCACACGAAGCGCAAGCACGGGCATCGTCAGGATCTCGTCCAACTTCGCATCGACAGCATCAATCTCTAAGGAGACCAGCCATGGCTCATAAAAAAGGACAGGGCTCGTCGCGCAACGGCCGCGATTCGCAGCCGAAAATGCTCGGCGTGAAACGCTTCGCCGGCCAGTTCGTCACCGGCGGTTCGATTCTCGTCCGCCAGCGCGGGACGCGGTTTTATCCCGGCGTGAACGTCGGCATCGGCCGCGACCACACGCTCTTCGCCAAGATCGACGGCATCGTGAACTTCCACGACAAAGGCCAGCGCGGACGATTCATCAGCGTCACCCCCGCCGAGTAATCCGACTATCGACGTTGTGATGACGCCGCTCAGTTCGAGCGGCGTTTTTGTTTGAACTGCTTGGGTTAGCAAGGCCAAGCCCTGCTTCCTGCCAAAGCACAGACAAGAGTGTCTGTGCCACACTGGCTCTCGCCAGTAGCAACATTCGCAAGTGCAGCAGGATCAATGTGGCACAGACACTCTTGTCTGTGCTGGTGAGGCTCGGGACCACTGAGAAATTTGTCAGTGGCGTACGGTTCGCACATTCAAGAAACCATGTTCATCGACCAGGCCACCATTCGCGTCAAAGCCGGAGACGGCGGGAAAGGCTGTATTGCCTTTCGGCGCGAGAAGTTCGTTCCGAAAGGCGGCCCGTCCGGCGGCGACGGCGGCGCGGGCGGGTCGGTGTGGATCGTCGCCTCGCGACGCCTGAACACGCTCTACCACCTGCAGTTTCAGCGCGAATGGAAAGCTGGCCGCGGTCAGCACGGCATGGGCTCGAACTGCTCCGGCTACGATGGCGACGACGTCACGATCGAACTGCCGGTCGGTTCGGTCATTCGAGACAAAGCGACCAGCGAGGTAATCGCCGACCTCACGCACGAAGGTGAGCGCATCCTCGTCGCCAAGGGCGGCCGCGGCGGCTGGGGCAACCAGCACTTCGCCACCGCCACGCGCCAGGCGCCGCGCTTCGCGCAGGACGGCAACGCCGGCGACGAGCGCGAGATCTTCATCGAGTTGAAGCTGATCGCCGACGTCGGCCTGGTCGGACTTCCGAACGCCGGCAAGTCGACGCTGATCTCCGTCATCAGCGCCGCGAAGCCGAAGATCGCCGACTATCCTTTCACCACGCTCATCCCGAACCTCGGCGTGGTCAGCGCCGACAACAACGAGACCTTCGTCGTCGCCGACATTCCCGGCCTGATCGAGGGCGCGCACGAAGGTCACGGCCTCGGCGACCGCTTTCTGCGGCACGTCGAGCGCTGCTCGGTTCTGGTACACCTCGTCGATCTCTCCACGAACGAAACGCCGGATGTCGATGCCGAGGTCGTCGCGAATGAGTTGGAGCGGTATTCGGAACTGCTGGCGAACAAGCCGCGCATCGTCTGCGGCTCGAAACTCGATTCCGCCGTTCCGGGCAACTCCGAAAAACTGAGTGATTACGCGGCGAATAACGGCTACGACTACTTCGAGATCTCGGCGGTCACCGGCGATCACGTGCGCGAGCTCGTACGCAAACTCGCGCGCTTCGTCCGCGAGAATCGCGTGGTGCCGGAACTTCATGATGCAGAGGAAGCGGCAATCCTTCAGCATCCAGCAATATGAGAATCGGCATCGTCGGCGGCACGTTCGACCCCTTCCATCGCGGACATCTCGATCCCGTCCTCGCCGCCCGCGAGAAACTGCAATGGGACCGCGTGCTCTACATCCCCGCCTGGCGTCAGCCGTTCAAAACCGATCGCGACGCCGCGCCGGGACCGCACCGCTTCGCGATGACCGCCCTCGCGATCCGCGATCACGACGCGCTTTACGTCTCGCCGATCGAGCTCGAACGGGGCGGCATTTCGTACAGCGTCGACACGCTCGAAGAGCTGCATCGCCAATACGCCGGCGCCTCATTCGACTGGATCATTGGCGACGACAACCTCGCCGACCTCGATCGCTGGCGGGATCCAGAGCGTCTCTACAAACTGACGCGCTTCGTCGTACTAACCCGACACCCGACACCCGACACCCGACACCCCGAGAACGCGAACGTCGTCTTCGCCGACAACACCACCGTCCCCGTTTCCTCCACCGAAATCCGGCGCCGCGTCCGCGCCGGTGAGCCGATCGACGCGTTTGTCGATCCTCTCGTCTCGCGCTACATTCACCACTACGGCTTGTACAAAGAGGGCCAACTTTGACCGATCCTATTCAACACCGCGTGCGCACCGCGGTTTCCGCGGCTCTGGATAAGAAAGCATTCGACCTCGACGTTCTCGCAGTCGGCGGCCTCACCTCGATCGCCGATTACTTCCTCCTGTGCTCGGCCACCTCGGAGCGGCAGGCCGTCGCCATCGCGGACAGCGTCGTCGACAAGCTTCGCGAGGAAGACCGTGTCAGGCCGCGGGTCGTTGAAGGGACCACGCCCGGCCGCTGGATCCTGCTCGACTACGGCGACTTCATCTTCCACATCTTCACCGAGGACTGCCGGCGGTTTTACGGGCTGGAGCGGCTCTGGGGTGATGCGCCAAACGTCACCGCCGAATACAGCGAGGAAGCGGCACCGGCGAATGTCCGCCGCACGAAGACATCGTGATCTTGTCCTGAAGGACTTCGTCCGCACGAGGAGCGCCTCGATGCGAACGCTCCTGCAGACGGTCGAGAAAGTCCTCGATCACGACGTCAATCTCCTTCTCCTCGGCGAGTCCGGCAGTGGCAAGGACTTTTTCGCAGAAGCCATTCACGCAAGCGGAAACCGCCGCGACAAACCTCTGGTCAAGATCGACTGCGCCGCCATCCCGGCGGACCTCTTCGAGTCGGAGCTGTTCGGCTACGAGAAGGGCACCTTCACCGATGCCCAATCGCGCAAGCTCGGCAAACTCGAAATGGCGTCAGGCGGCACAATCTATTTCGACGACATCGCGGCGCTTCCTCCCACGCTCCAGGCGAAACTGCTCCGCGCGATCCAGGAGAAGCGCTTCACGCGCCTCGGCGGCAATCAATCAATCGTCCTCGATGGCCGCGTCATCTCGTCGTCGAGCATGCCCGCCGAGGAGCTGCTGACTGGATTGCGGCGCGACCTCTTCTATCGCATCAACGTGGTCACATTGACCATCCCTCCGTTGCGCGAGCGCCGCGCGGACATCCCGCGCCTCGCCAAAACGTTTCTGGCCCGACGCAAGCGCGGGATCGACGCCGAGGCGATGCGGATGCTGGCCGACTACGACTGGCCGGGCAATGTTCGCGAGCTGCGCAACGTCATCGAGCGCGCTGCGCTACTGGAAACGACTGACGTGATCACGCCAGCATCGTTGCCGCCGTTGAGCGCCGGCCTCATCGAAACCGCGGTCCGCCAGCAGTGGACGATCGACGACCTCGAATCGCGCTACATCCGCGAAATCCTGCGCGAGACGAAATCGAACTACAGCCGGGCCGCGAAGATCCTCGGCATCAATCGCAAGACATTGCTGGAAAAGCGGCGAAAGTACGGGATCGAATGAAAATCCACATCCTCTGGCCCCGTTCCAGCGCCGACGCCGAGCTGGCGTCCGTGGCGGATCGTTACCTCAATCGGATCAAGCATTTCTTCCCGATCGAGATCGTCGAAACGGCGCCGCGGCGAGGTAGACAGAGCGAGAACGATGTGGCTATCATGCGCGCCGATTCGGCGCGGCTGCTGGCCGCGATTCCTGCACAAGGCCACGTTGTCGCCCTCGACGAGCGAGGCAGATCGATCGATTCTTTGAAGTTCGCGAAGTGGCTGGAGCGACTCACCATCGATCAGCCGCACGGCGTCATTTTCGTGATGGGAGGGGACGTCGGACTGGACCAGTCCGTGCGGCAGCGTGCCGATGACGTCCTCAGCCTTTCGGCCATGACGCTGCCGCATCAACTGGCCCGCGTCGTCCTGCTGGAACAGATCTACCGCGCCTGCACGTTGATGCGGAACATTCCGTACCACAAGTAAGGAGAGCCGGGCTCGAATGGCAAAAGCAATGGCAAAGACAAAAGAAAAAGCGCATCCGTATCAGGAACACATCGACGCGCTGCGCAAGAAACAGAGCGACATTCTCGAGGCCTTCAAACGCGACAAGCAGGCCGTGAACACGCAGTCCGACGACGGCATCCAGGATCTGGCCGACAAGGCCGCCAGCGCCTACTCGAAAGAGCTGAACCTCTCGCTGTCCGACGGCGAGCGCAACCTTATCGTCCTGATCGACGAGTCCTTCACGCGGCTCGACAACGGCACCTACGGCACCTGCACCAACTGCGGCGCAACCATCGGCGACAAGCGCCTCGCCGCCGTCCCCTGGACGCCGTACTGCATCGATTGTCAGGAGCTGCAGGAGAAGGGTCTTCTTTCGTAGTTTCGTGTCTTTCGCAGTTTCTTCAAGGGAGCGCGTTCGCGCTCCCTTTTTTTTATGTTCAATCTGCGTGAATCTGCGTAATCTACGGATTCGTTTCTCTCATGCCCAAACCACTCACAACAATCCTCGCCCAGATCGCCGAGAGAAAGATCCCGCCGGTGATCCTCGTCGGCGGCTCGAGCGACTTTCTCGCCGAGGATGCGTTTCGCGATCTGCGCGATGCCATCGCCGCCGCGAAGCCCGGCATCGCCATCGAGGGATACGAAGCCGGCAGCGAGCTGGCCGCGATCCTTGACTCGTATCGCACCATGTCTCTCTTCGTCTCGGCACGGCTGATCGTCGTCTCCGAGGTGAATGCGTTCGTCTCGGCGAAAGAGCTTTCATCGCTATACGACAAATCCGTCACCGATTGGAAGTCGGCGAAGACGGACAAGAAACGCACCTCCTCCGCCGCGAAACTGCTTCACGTCCTTGGCCTCGTCGGCGCGGACTTCGACATGACCGACAAGCAGCTCGCCACGGCCCTCGGCGTCACGCTCGATCCCGTGCTCACCGACATGCTCGCCTTCTGCCGCACGACGGGGAAGAAGGCGTCGCGCGGCGAAGACGATGCCGCGCTGCTCATCGAGGCCGTCACTCGAGGCGGCGCGCCGAACACCTACCTGCTGATGCGCAGCGGTGAGATTCCGCGCGAGTCCACCACCGTCGATCTCATCGACCGCAACGGCGCTGTCGTGGTCATGGACCTGACGCGCGACACGTACGCCGGCGCGCTCGAGCGCGCAATCGCTGACGTTGCCGAAGAGGCGCAAGTCCGCTTCGACGCCCGCGCGCTGAATGTCCTGCGGCAACGCCTCGGCATCGAACGCCTCCTCGCCGACAAGTTCTCGAAGGAAGTGCCTGATCTGCGCATTGCGGTTTCCGAGGCTGAGCGGCTGGCCACGCTGGCGGGAGTTGGCGGACGCGTGACCGCCGAGATGGTCGAGCGCGAAGTGGCCACGGTCGAAGGCGGCGCGCGTTACGAATTCGGCTCGCTTTTCACCGAGGGGAAGATCGTCGAAGCAATTTCGAAGCTGCGTGATCTCGTCGCGCAGGCGCGGCGCGAAGATCCGAAAGCGCCGATCGAAATCCAGTACGGCAAGTTCCTCTTCCCGCTCGCCGACGAAGTGCGCCAGATGATCGGAATCGTCTCCTTCGCCCGCACGAACCGCATCGATCTGAAAGCGCCGATGAATTACAACCGCTTCAAAGACACGCTCGCCGACCGCCTCGGTGACTCGTTGAAAGCCAACGGCTTGGTGCGCCAGAGACCGCATCCGTTCCCGCTGCACAAGAAATGGGAAGCGGCGCGCAATCAGACCGAGGCCAGCCTCTTTCGCGCGCTGGCCGCCTTGGCGGATCTCGAGATCAAGCGCAAGTCCGGCGGCATCCCCGCGGACCTCGGCATCGAGACCTTCCTGCTCTCGCGCCTCCGCGCGTAACCCTGTATCAGGAATGTCGCGCTCGTTTCGTGCGCAGCACTTTGGAGTGCGGTGGCAAGGCCACCGCTTTGGGAGGGCGGCGGAATCGTGACGACCCGCAGCGTGTGATGCTTGCTCAGGCTTCGCGATGCCACCGTCCCTCCCTCCCAAAGCGGTGGCCTTGCCACCGCACTCCAAAGCTTCGCGAAATGTGCCGTCAATCGCGCAAGCATCAGGCCTCTACGTCGCTACACCTCGCTTGCTTTGCGCATCTGCCACAGCAGATGACTGAGGTGCGAACGCCGTGACTCACCGGTCGTGACGATCAACAGCTTCGTGATCTTCAACTCCAGCGGATCGGTGAGCAGCAGGATCAGCATCTCGCGGATGAAGTTCGTGTTCAGCGTGACGTCGTTGTCAGTACCGACGCCGAGGCGCAGGCCCTTTTTCTCCCACCACGAGAACGGGTGGTCCTTGTAGTCCGACAGCGCGCCGGTCAGCTTCTTGTTCGACGATGGCAGCGACACCAGCGTCAGTCGCTTGTCGATCATCCGATTAAGAACGTCGTGCTGGTAGTGCTCGACCTCGCGCGCGTGGTGAAACTTCGTCTTCGTTGCCAGCGTCGCTTCGCCGTCTGTCAATGGCTGGCCTCGGAGAAGCTTGTCGAGAATTGGATCTCGCCCGGTCCAATCCATGTCGAGAATTTCCTCGCGTTCGCGGCCGAGCGGCTCGCCTCGAGCATTCGCGGTCAACACCCGCTGCAGCATTCTGTGAAAGTAGAAGTTGGGATTGATGCCGAGGGAGAGTCCGTGCTCGATGGCGTCGACGTACCAGATGTTCATCGCGTTATCGACCGCCTGGATGCCCTGCCGCAGCGTGTTCCACGTCTCGCCGTGATGGCTGCGCGTGCGGAAGCCGTACGCCTGCAGCTTGCGGAAGCCGACGCGCATCTCCTGAAAATGCGCCTTGCGATAGAAGCCGCGCTCGTTGCCGACGGTATCGACCTCGGTCACGACATCGCGCAACTCCGGATACTGTTTCAGCAGCGCGATGATCTGTCCGACCTGATCGTCGAAACTGGCCCGCTTCGACGGATACCGCGTGGCGTCGTAGAAGCCCGGCTCTTTGCGAAAGCTCGGCGAGAGGATGAAGCGGAACGCCGGCACTTCGTTTTGAAATCTTCGGAATCCTTCGTACAGCCCAAGCATCACATCCTCGGCCGTGAGCGCACTGATGCCCGGAATCTGCTCGGAGGAATCCGTCGTCTCACGAAAGAGCGTGAACTTCAGCCGGATCGCGCCGACGTTTGCGCCGCGATACAGCCGGCTGGCCATGTGATACGCGGCCTCGCGATGCGCGTCGCGTGAGGTCAGGACGAGCTTCGCGAGATAGAGGATTTTCAGGTATCGATCGAAGCGATCGTCATCGCCGAGGCGGATGAGCCGATCGACGTCGGCCGCACTTTCGATCGGCAAGGCATCAGGTCCATACACCTCGGCGATCTTCGACTCGTACATCGCACGCTGCGGACCGTCGAGCAGCTTCGCCAGCCGCGGCCAGATGAAATCGGCGTCAAGGGAGCCAGTGAGATGGATGTGCTCATCGCGAAACGGAATCGGAAAGGCGCGAAAGAAATCGGCCAGCGCGCGAGCGACGGCGTGATCGAGCAGCGATTCGATCGGCGCCGCGTCGACGCGAAAGCGGCCGAGGAGATCGCGGAACTCGCGGATGGCGTGAGCAGCCTCGGCGTCCGCAGCGATTTGCGGCGCGTGCTCGGCCAGCGACAGCGTGTCCGCGAGCGACAAGCCGCTCGTCTCGCTGATGAGTTGCGTGAAGAATCTGGTCAGGCGGGGAACGAGATGCATACGCCACAATGCTACCGCGCGGCCCGCGCGCTCATTGCGTGAGCCGGCGCCGCAGTGTAGAACCGTCGGCGATGATCGGGTTTGTCGTCGTCGCCGCCTCGGTGCTCGTAACCGGCTACGGCGTCGCATCCTGGCTGTGGCAACGCCTCGGCGCGGATGAAGAAGCGCCGCGCACATTCGAGCGCGCAGCATCGGGCGTCATCGCTGGCGTCGCGCTTTGGATCGCCGCGAACTGGGTCCTGGCGATCGCCCATCTCCTGACCTTCACATCGCTGACGATCGTGGCGGCGGCGTTCGCCGCGGCGGCCGCGGCAACGCTGTGGCGTCATCGCCCGGCGATCCACGTGACGATCTTTCACCGCGCAAGCTTTGCGATGCTGCCGATCGTCCTCTGGATCTTTTTCATCCTGTGGCGCGGCGCGATCGTGCCGCCGCTGAGCCACGACGCGCTCGCCTATCACCTCCCGAAAGCGACGATGATCATGCGCGCGCACGGCTACGAGACATTTCGAGTGGTCGATCAGCGCATCGTTACGCTGCCGGCGAATTACGAGCTCCTGCTCGCCGACGTCCTGATTCTCTCCGGCAACGACCGGCTCACGGAGTGGCTCGGCACGATCGCATACCTGGCGATGCTCATCCTCACCGGGGCGTTCGCGGAACGTTGGTGGCGCGCGGACCGCAGCGCAATTGCCGCCTCCATCCTCGCGGTCGCCGCCACACCACTCTTGCTACTCCACAGCGGCGCCGACAAGAACGATCTGATGACGGCGTTCTTTTGCGGCGCGACGCTGCTGTGGGGAGCGCGCTGGTTTGCGCGCGGCGGGCGAATGCCGCTCCTGCTCGCGGTTCTGTCGCTCGCTCTCGCGGTAGGCACCAAGCAGTACGGCGCGGCGATCGGAGTGGGACTCGCGCCATTCGTCGTAACGCGGTTGGTTCGCGATCTGCGCAGCCGCTCGCTGCGCGTTCGCGAGTTCCTCACGTACATCGCCGGATCCATCGCCGCGCTGGCGCTTCTGGGCGGCGCATCGTACGTTTACGCGCGCATCCCCACGTCATCGCCGAGCGCTGCGGATACGCATCGCGTCATCGCGCCGTTCGCGTACGGCGACTGGGCGAACGTCTGGCAGATCCCCTATCTGATCCTCACCGCGCCCTTCTCACCGCGGCAGCGGGGCGTGTGGGCGCCGTGGACGCACGCTTACTGGTATTGGCCGCGGTACGAGATCTACTTCTCGAACTACGGCCATCTCTTCACGCTGCTCGCGATCGCCGCGCCGTTCGCCGCGTTCGCATGCCGGCGCCGTCCCGATGCCTCCGCGGCCTCGGAACGGCGTGCGGCAGCGATCGCTTCCGCCATCGCGGTCGTGCTGATGTTGCCGGTCGTAGTGCGGCCGCGCGGATTTTTCGCCGGTGCGTTCCCGCGCTACGCCGCGTTTATCCTGCCGATCGTCGTCTGCTGGGCTTTGCCGCCGTTGTTCGCGCGTTTGCGTACGCAACCGCGCATGGCAGCCGCACTGCTCACCGGACTGGCGGTGCTCTTCGTCATCGACGCGGTCGATTGCGCGGTGAGCGACAATTTTGCGCCGCTGGACTACGTCCTGCGCATGCGTGCGCATCCGGGCTCGCGTGAGGTCTACTTCGATCCGAATCGTGCGGCGAGCGTCGTCGATCGCATGGCAGGCGCGCGCGACACGATCGGCGTCGACGGCACGTTCGAAACGTGGGTCTACCCGGCCTACGGCGCGCACTTGACGCGGCGGATCGTCTATCTCGACGAAAACGCCAGCGGTGACACGATCCCGGCCGGCGTGCGTTGGGTGATCATCGATCGCTCGTGGAACGCACGCTGGACGAACAAGGCGTTCACGGACCTCGGCAAGTACAACGAGTACTACGGCACCGGCTCGCTGCGCGACGAAGACGTCCGGCTTTTCGACCGCCTCCGCGCCGACCGGCGTTTCCGCCTCGTGTTCCGCGACCGCGCGAACAATCAGGCTGTTTTCCAACGACTATAATTTCGCGCTTGCAGTCCTCAATCGTGACGTCCGACGAGCTCGAAGTGTCATTCGTCCTTCCGTGCCTCAACGAGGCGGAGACGGTGGCCACCTGCATCGCGAAGGCGCAGCGTGCAATCGAAGAGCACCAGCTGCGCGCGGAGATCATCGTCGCCGACAACGGATCGACGGACGGCTCGCAGGCGATCGCCACGGCGCTCGGCGCGCGCGTCGTCGACATCGCTCAGCGCGGCTACGGCGCCGCGCTGCACGGAGGCATTGAAGCCGCGCGTGGCCGCTTCGTCATCATGGCAGACGCCGACGACAGCTACGGCCTCGCCGAAGCGTTTCGCTTCGTCGAACAACTACGCGGCGGCTATGACGTCGTGATGGGAAACCGATTCCGAGGTGGCATCGCGCAAGGGGCCATGCCTCCGCTGCATCGCTATTTCGGAACACCGTTGCTGACCGCCATCAGCCGCCTCTTTTTTCGCAGCAGCATCGGCGACATCCAATGCGGCATGCGCGCATTTACCAGGGATGCGTACGAGCGCATGAATCTGCGCACGAGGGGGATGGAGTTTGCGAGCGAGATGATCGTGAAGGCATCGCTCCTCGGCATGCGCATCGCGGAGGTTCCCGTGACGCTGTCGGTGGCCGGCCGCACGCGGCCGCCGCATCTCCGCTCGTGGCGCGACGGCTGGCGCAATCTGCGGTTCTACCTTCTCTACAGCCCGCGTTGGCTTTTTCTCTACCCGGGGATGGCGATGGTGCTGATCGGAATTGCCGGCGGCGCGCTGATCGTGCTCAACCGCGCTGTGCTGCCGGGCATCGGCTTCGACGTCGACTCGCTCGTCTACGCGGCTGCCTTCGTGATGATCGGCTATCAAGCCATCCTCTTTGCGTTTTTCACGAAGTTCTTCGCGATCGGCGCCGGCCTGCTGCCTGAGGACGAGCGGATCAATCGCCTCAGCCGCGTGCTCTCACTCGAGACCGGGCTGGCCATCGGGTTTCTCCTCGCCTGCGCCGGACTGGCCGGATCCGTTCACGCCGTCGCGATCTGGCGCGGAGCCGGATTCGGGGAGCTTTCCGCACATCACATGCTGCGCCTGGTCGTGCCGAGCGTGACGGCTGTGACGGTCGGCATCGAGACGATTTTCGCCAGCTTTTTCCTCAGCGTTCTCGCTCTGGCGCGGCGCTGATTCCCATGAAGATCGTCTTTCTTTCTCATTACGCTCTTCCGCACATCGGCGGAATCGAGGTCGTCGTCGATCAACTTGCACGCGGGCTGGCGGAGCGCGGCCACGCGGTAACGCACATCGCCTCCGGATACCTTCGACGGGAACAGGCGATTTCCGCCGAACCGCCGCCGTACAAAGTGATCCGGCTGCCCGCGGCGAACGTGCTTGCGACGACGCTGGAACTGCCGTATCCGCTGTTCGAGCCGCTGACTCTCACACGAGCCATTCGGCGCGCCTGCCGCGATGCCGACGTCGTGCACGCGCACGGCATGCTCTACATGCCTTGTGCGATCGGCCTGCGCATCGCACGCCGCGAGAGCGAGGCACTGCGTGTGTTGACGGAGCATGCGGGTTACATCAAGTACGCCAATCCGCTGCTCGATGCGATCGAGCGAACGGCGATACGTATGATCGGAGGCGCGACGGTGCGCGCGGCCGAAGGGATCGTCGTCGTAGGAACACGTGTCGAAAAGGAGATGCAAGACTCAGCGACGGTGCCGGTCGTCAGGATCGAGAACGGCGTCGACCTCGATCGCTTCCGGCCGGCGGATGCCGAAGAACGCTGGGGGCTGCGAAAAGAGCTCGGATGGGATGAGCAACCACGCGTGCTCTTCGTCGGCCGCATCGTCGAGCGAAAAGGAGCGCCGCTCGCGATCGCCGCTGCGAAACTGGCAGGCACGTTCCGACTGGCGATCGCCGGTCCCGGCTCCGCCGCGGCCGGCGCCTATGACCACCTCGGCACGCCCGATGACGACACGCTGGCAAAGATCTACCGTGCGGCCGACGCGTTCCTCCTTCCTTCGCATGGCGAGGGCGGCTTTCCGCTGACCGCGCGCGAGGCGATGGCCAGCGGCCTGCCGGTCATCCTGCGCGATGACGCGACGTATCGCACCGCGCTGGATCCCGTTCCCGCCGGCGTGCGATTCGTGGCGCCGGAGCCGCGCGCTATCGCCGGCGCCATCGCCGAAGTGCTCGCACTCGGCACCGCCGCTCGCGACGACGTCGCCGCGCATGCTCGCGAGCACTTCCGCTGGTCGCGTACCGTCGACGAGCACGTGCGGTTTTACGAGCGCCTGCAGGCGCAGCGCGCGGCACGTACATGAGCAATCCCGTGCGTGTGAGCGTCGTCGTTCCGGCCTACAACTACGCGCATTTCCTGCCCGTTGCACTCGACAGCGTCATCGCGCAGACGTATCCCGACTGGGAGTGCATCATCGTCGACGATGGCTCGACGGACGACACGGCAGCGGTTGCCGATGCGTATGTTCGGCGCGATCCGCGATTCCGCTATATCCATCAGGCCAACCGAGGTCTGGCCGGTACGCGAAACACCGGGGTTCGCAACGCGCGCGGCGATGCCATCCAGTTTCTCGATGCGGACGATCGGCTGCTGCCGCCGAAGCTCGAGAGGCATGCGGCGTACCTCGCCTCGCATCCTGAATGCGACATCGTCTACGGCGACGTCTGGTTCTTCCGAAGCGAGACGCCGGACTTACTCACGCCGTCGCTGCACGGCAGGTTGTCGCGCTCGATCCTGCGGCGCGTACACGGCAACGCGGAGGCGTTCCGCATCCTGCAGCACTACAACATCATGCCCGTTCCCGCCGCGATCGTCCGCCGCCGCGTCCTCGAGCGCGCCATGTTCGATGAAGAGGCAAACGCGGTCGAAGACTACGGCTTCTGGATTCGATGCGCGGCGCTCGGCTTCTCCTTCGACTTCTGCGAACCGGACGAGCCGGTCGCGGCTGTCCGTTCGCACGGCGCGAGCATGAGCCGCGATTTCGTGCGCATGCTGCGCGGCCTGATCACCGTCGCTCATGCCTACGAAAATACAGTCCCGACGATCACGCCGCGATTGCCGCTCATTTACGAGATGGCGCTCGGCGTCGAAATGGCGGAACGCCAATCGCGAATCCGTGGCGCACGCAGGATCTGGCGTGCCGCCGCGGCAGCCACAGAGACGCTGACGGCGATGCGCTGGCGCGCGTATGCCGTCGCCACGCTTCTTCTGCCGCGCCGCCTGTTCCTCCGGGTCATCGCCACGCCGATTCCCGAAGGCCCGTACGCGCTTTATCGGAAGCTGAGCGGGATCTTCAGGAAACGGCGGAGCGCCACAACGCCATGAGCCGCGGCGCGACGACATCCATTCGAAACTCCTCTTCGATTCGCGTGCGGCCGGCCGTCCCCATGCGAAGCCGCAATGGCGGATCGGCAGCAAGGCGTCGGATGGCGCGCGCGAGCTCGGCACTTTCTCCCGGATCGATCAACAGCCCCGTTTGCCCTTCGACGACCAGATTCGGATTGCCGCCGACGCGCGAGGCGATCACCGGCTTCGCGCACGCCATCGCCTCGATGATCGCGTTCGAGCAGTGCTCCGCCGCGATCGTAGGCAGCACGAAAATGTCGAACGCTTTCATGAACGATTCCGGCGAGCGCTGCATCCCCGCGAACACGACCCGCTTCTGCAGATGATGCCGGAGCACGCGGCGCTCGAGCGCCCGCCGATCCGGACCGTCGCCCACGATGACGCATCGCAGATCGCCGTGGCCCCGGAGCGTGCTCATCGCATCGATGAGCACGTCGATCCCTTTGTAATCGATGAGCCGCGACACGGCTCCGACGACGACGGTGTCATCGCGCCAGCCGTACTGCCGTCGAAGATCTTCGCGAGCAACCGCATCGATCGCGCTGATATCGATGCCGTTTCGGACTACACGCGTCCGTTCCCGCGGGAAGCCGCGCTGAACGACCAACTCGCGGCCGTATTCAGAATTTGCGCAAAAGAGATCGGCCTGTCGAAACGTCAGGTACCGATCGATGATTCGCCGGATCGGCGACAGAGATCCGGTCAGCGATCGGTCGCCGCGCTCGGAGCAGATCAGCGCGAACTTTCCTCCGCGCCTCTTCGCAGCTGCCGAATAAACATCTGCATTCCACAGAAACGAGTGGACGACATCGGCTCGCCGCTCGGAAATGGTGTCGCGCAACCACGCCGCAATACGCGGGTCGTGGTGAAAATACCGCGGCCGCACGACGGTGATGCGCTTGTCGACATCGTCCGCCAGAGCATGGCGGTACGCGCCGAACAGGATCACGATCGTCAGCTCGACTTCGTCATGGTCGATGGCGGAACTGAGCTTCACGATCTGCCGCTCGCTGCCGCCCGTATCGAGCGTCGGCGTCACGATGGCGACGCGGAGCGGCCTCGCGTCACGTGTGGCGGCGTTCATCGATCATCCGTCCTGATGCAACGATCGCAGAAGCAATGACGACGGCGCTCAGCATCTGCAGCAGCGGTTCCACCGGGACCATGTAGCGCCAGCCGGCCGACCACGTGGCCGCGATGATGCCGAGGTCGAACACGACCAAGCCGATCGCCGCCGCAATCGGCGCAAATGCGCGCCTTCCGCGGCGCCACACCGCCAGCGGCGCGAACGGCGCGAGCAGATAGCACCACGCGACGCGCCCCGCATCCTCGGGCGCCGAACTGCAGGTGTCCTTCACTTTCTGCCACGCCAGCCACGGGATCAAAGTTGGATTCTCGCGGATCCACGCCAACGCACCGCGCCAGCTGCTTCGCGCCAGATCGCGCTCGCTGCATGGAACGCAGGTCACTCCGAAACGTCGGTACGTGGTCCCGCGTTCCTCATCGGTCGCATTCCAGAAGACGCCGCGATGCTGCACCGCGCCGTCACTGAAACCGGAGAAAACCGCCAAGCCGGACTGCGTTCCGAACGGCATCGGCGCCTGCAGCAGCCGAACGTTGCGGATCCACCAGGGCGCCTGGAGCGCGATGGCGAGTGCCGCGCAAACCAGCGCCGCCGAAAGCGCCTGCCGACGATGGCCGCTGCGCCACACGACCGCGCCCACGAGGAGCGGCACGGCGAGCGAGAGCGGGATGAAAAGGTTCCGGGCCAGGCCCAAGGCAGCCAGGTCAACGCCGCAGATGACGGCCGCGGTGCGCGGATGCTCCGACGCGAGCGCCAATCCGTAGATGAGAATGCTGACGAGCAGGATCGCCAGCGGCTCAGTCAGCAGCGCCTGCCGCGCCGTGTAGGTGAAGTACGAGCGTGTGGAGATCGCCAGCGCCGCTGTCAACAGCATCGCGGCCGTGCCTCCCGCGCGGCGCGCCACGAGACTGACGAGCGTCACCCCGAGCGCCACGGCTGCACATGCCAGGAGCTGCCACGGCAGAAACGTCCGCCCGAAAATCGCGTACGAGCCAGCGAGAATCAGCGGCAGCAGCGGCGGCCGATAGGTCGTCGGCGTATAGCCCTGCGTCCGCCGCAGAATGCCGTCGTAGCGGCCGTCGTCATTCGACTGTTCGTACGGCCGCCGCCATTCTTCATCGCGAAAATCGAGGGCCACGCCGCGGCCGTGCAGGATCTGCAGCGCGATGTTGTCGTAGTCCTGCCCGTCGCCGGGGATCGGCGGCTTCCCAGCGTAGGAACTGAGCGCGAGCGTCGTGGTGTAGAGGGTAAAAAAAAAGCAGAACAGCAGCGGTGCGGCCGCGCGGCTAGACACGCGCCAACCTCCTCCGAACCGCGCGCGTCAATGCCGCGTCGGCGTGGAGCGACCGGCGATAGAGCGACGACATCAGACGATCTGTACGCGTCAGACGGCGCCGTTCGTATGCGCGCGAGATACTGTCGAAATCGCTGATCTGTGCGGCGAAACGCGTCAGGTCGCGCCGCAACGCCGTCACGTCGTCCCGCGACCACGAATTGATGTGATAGCAGATGGTCCAGACGCCGAACGGCCGCCGCGCAAAACGCCAGAGCTGCTGCGGGATCCACAGCAGACCGCGCCGATCGATCCCCGGCCGCGTGAAGAACCCATCGCTGATTCTCCGGAACCCGAACCGCGGCAGCAGCTCCAGCGTGGTCTCGTCGAACGAATGCGCCGGCGCGATCCACGTGTCCGTGCGAACGCGGTGCTCTTCGAAGATCGTCAGCGCGGCACGGAGCGCCTCCTCCTGCTTCTCGCGCGGCACTCCCGCGAATTCACTGAACGCGTTGAAGCCGAGGACGCCTGCATTCTTCGTTGCATAAACGTGCTGGTGCCCGTGCAACGCGATCGTCCAGCCCGCCGACTGCCAGCGCCGTACCCGGTCCCAGAAATCAGAACATTCCGGCGCGACGGCCAGGACGGGATCATGATTGTCCGGCACGACGGCGAGCAAGGGCCGGACGCCATGCTCGACGAGCACCGACTCGACTTCGTCCCACACCGTCCAGTTCATCGTCGGACAGATATCGTCGAAGCGGACAATGTAGCGACACGCCATCGCAGGCCATTCTCCCACGCGATGCTAGACTCACCTGACTGCGCCGCGGATGCGAATACTCATGCTCACGGGCTCGCTGGCCATCGGTGGTGCGGAGCGCCAGGTCGTCACCGGCGCGCAACAACTAAGCCGCCGCGGCCACTTCGTACACGTTGCTGCGATCTCGTCGCTCGGCCCGCTGGCGGACGAATTGCGGACCTCGGGAATCGACGTCCAATTGCTGGCGCGACGCCTGCGCTTCGATGCCGTCGGCCTGCTCATTTCGCTCGTCTCAACGATCCGCGAGCTGCGGATCGAGGTCATCTACTCCTTTCTGCCCGGCGATAGCGTGTTCGCGGCTGTGGCCCGGATTTTCTGCGGCGATGTTCGCCTCGCTTTCGCCGTGCAGGCGATGCGGAAGCACACCGCGGATCTCGACGCGTTCGACCGGGTCGTCTACTCGATCGAGCCAATGGCGGCCCGGCTCCTCGCCGATCGCATCATCGCCGTCTCCTCCGCGGCCGTCGCGGATGCTGTGAGCCGCGGCATGCCGGCGCAGAAATTCACCATCGTTCCGAACGGCGTCGATGTCGATCGCTTCCGGCCGGATGCAAATGCACGCCGTGACGTCCGGCGCGCGCTATCCGTGCAGGACGGCCAGAAAGTGATCGGCATCGTGGCGCGCTTCGCAGCGGTGAAGAACCACACCCTGTTCGTCGAGGCGGCGGTGCGGATGCGGCGGATGCGCGACGACGTCATCTTCCTGGTCGTCGGCGGCGGGACGGAACCGCCGCCGTCCCTCTTGCGCCTTGCGGCGAGCGCGGGCGTCGACTCCTCCTTCCGCTGGATGGCTTCCCATCCGCTAGTCGAAAAGGTCTACAACGCGTTCGACGTCTCCACGCTTTGTTCGCGCAGCGAGGGATTCCCCAACGTTCTCGGCGAAGCGATGGCTTGCGGAGTTCCGTGCGTGTCAACGGACGTCGGGGCGGCGCGCGACCTCATCGGCCAGACCGGCATCGTCATCGACGATCACGATCCGGAAACGCTTGCCGCGGCCTGGGCACAGCTTCTCGCATCCGATCTCGCGCGGCTCGGCGGTCTCGCCAGATCGCGCGTGACGACTTTGTTCTCCGCAGCAGCGGCCGCGGCGCTCCTCGAGCGAGCGCTCGGGGGTGAGGAGCCGTGAATGAACCGGTTCCGCGCCGTTATGTCGATCGGATCCGACTCCACGAGCTGCGCGCCATCCGCCACCATTTCCCGCATCAAGGGCGCGCGCTGGATCTCGGCGCCGGCAGCGGATTCCACGCGGCGTTGCTCGCTTCATGGGGCTACGGCGTCGATGCGATCGACATCGCCGGACGGCGCGTGCCCGACGCTGTCTACTTCGACGTGGCGGAGTACGACGGCCGTGTGATGTCCTTCTCCGACGGCGTTTTCGACGTGGTGCTCGCGTCGCACGTCCTTGCCCATGTTCGTGATGCGCCCAAGGTACTCGCGGAGGTACGGCGCGTATTGAAGCCGGGCGGTGTGGCCATCTTCATCGTGCCCACCGTGAGCTGGCGGGTGTGGACGTCGCTCCTCTATCCGTTGGCGCACGTTAAGCGTCTGATGTTTGCGAACAGAGGCGGAGGCGCGCCAGGACCTCCTCGGCCACTAACTCGGCGACGTCTCCTCAACGCCTTCGTCTCGCCGCCGCTCGGTACCGCGCCGAGCTCGTTTCACGAGTTGATTCGATTTCGACGACCGCACTGGCGAAGGCTGCTGAGCGAGAACGGCTTGCGCGTCGTCGACATGGTACCCGGCACTCTTTACTACACGGGCCATCTCCTCCTTCCGCTGTCGATCACGGCGCGGCAGTGGCTGTCGCACGTACTTGGTTCGGGCACGCTCACCTGGATCACGACGGTGAGCAGATGAGGGCGGGGCTCGAGCGCCTCCGCATCGTCCGCCTCGTTCTCGAAGCGCCGGCGGGGCGTCAGATCGTTTCGGCGATGGCGACGGTAGCGATTCTCAACACGCTACTCATCGGCAGTTCGACCGTCCGCGAGCTGCTGTTCGCACGCGAGTTCGGCGTCAGCGGCGACGTCGATGCCTTGCTCTTTGCTTATGCAGTGCCGGTCTTCGTGACCGGTGTGCTCGGCGTCGCCTTCGCCTCCGGCGTCGTTCCCACCCTTGTGCGCATCCGCGAAACCGAGGGGCACGACGTCGCGGCCTCGTTCTTCACGCAGTTGATTGTGCTCACGGTTTTGCTTTTCGCCGCGGTCGCGGTGTTGCTGCTTGCCGTCTTCCCGCTTGCGGTGACCTTACTCGCCTCGCACTTCCGGCCGGCGGAGATCGCCCTCACCATTGGGCTGTTCCGGATCATGGCGCCCGTTGTGGTGCTGAGCGGGATCAACGGGCAGATGAGCGCAGTGCTGGCCGGCGTCGAACGCTTCGGAGCGGCTACGGCGACACCTGCGATTACGCCGGCCCTTGTGGCGGTCGCGCTCGCGCTGGGTCATGGCCACATCAGCGTGGCTGGCGTCGCCCTCGCGATCGTCGCGGGCGCCGCACTCGAGAGTGCCGCGCTCGCCGCCGCGCTGCACCGTTGCAGGATGTGGCGGCGGCCACGTCTCGATGCACATCCTGCGATCGCCATTCTGTCCCGGCAATACGGCGCGCTCGTGATCGGATCACTGATGATGAGCCTGACGACGATCGTCGATCAATCGATGGCCATGCTGCTCGGACCAGAGGCGGTATCGACGCTCGCGTACGGGAACCGGGTTGTGTCTGCTGCCGCCGGCCTGGCGGCGCTGGCGGTGGGAACCGCGGTGATGCCGTATTTCTCGAAAATGGTGGCTGCTGATGACCGCGCTGCGCTGCGCAAGTCCGTGCGAACGTTCGTCGTCCTGCTGCTCGCCGTGACGGCGCCAGTGGCGGCTGCGCTCATCGTGTTCGCCGTGCCGATCGTCCGGCTCCTGTTCCAGCGCGGCCAGTTCACGCAGGCCGATACGCTGGCCGTGGCGCGGGTGCAGCAGTATCTCGCGCTGGAGATCCCGTTCTACGCGGCGGGCATTCCGCTTGTGCGTGCGATCTCGGCCCTGCGCGCCAATCACATACTGACCATCGGCTGCGCGATCAACCTGGTCACTTGCGTTGTGCTGAACTACATTTTCGGGCGCTGGATCGGCGTGGCCGGCATCGCGTTGTCGACATCGGCGGTATATGCGGTGTCGTTCGTATTCGCGCTGACGATGTTGCGCCGGCTACTAATGCGGCCATAAAAGAAAAGGCCCTCGAGTTTCCCCGAGGGCCTTTCATAAAATTTATCCCGGCGGCGTCCTACTTTCCCACACAGTTGCCCGCGCAGTATCATTGGCGATGAGAGGCTTAACTGCCGTGTTCGGAATGGGAACGGGTGTGACCCTCTCTCTATGACCACCGGAAACTTGATTTCGGTGTTTAGGGTAAAACATTGAATACGGGTTGCAGGGATGCACACTGCAGACAACATCAAATCAAGGCATTTATGGTCAAGTCAAACGACCGATTAGTACTGGTCAGCTACGAGTATCGCTACTCTTCCACATCCAGCCTATCAACGTGGTCATCTACCACGGGTCTTCAGGGAGAACTCATCTTGTGGTTGGCTTCTCGCTTATATGCTTTCAGCGATTATCCTTTCCCGACGTAGCTACCGAGCGATGCCCTTGGCAGGACAACTCGTACACTAGAGGTCAGTGCTTCCCGGTCCTCTCGTACTAAGGAAACCTCCACTCAATTCTCCTCCGCCCACAACAGATAGGGACCGAACTGTCTCGCGACGTTCTAAACCCAGCTCACGTACCGCTTTAATCGGCGAACAGCCGAACCCTTGGGACCTGCTCCAGCCCCAGGATGCGATGAGCCGACATCGAGGTGCCAAACCCTGACGTCGATGTGAACTCTTGGTCAGGATCAGCCTGTTATCCCCGGCGTACCTTTTATCCTTTGAGCGATGGCCCTTCCATACAGAACCACCGGATCACTAAGGCCTGGTTTCCCACCTGCTCGACTTGTAGGTCTTACAGTTAAGCTCTCTTCTGCCTTTACACTCGACGGCTGATTTCCAAACAGCCTGAGAGAACCTTCGCGAGCCTCCGTTACGCTTTGGGAGGCGACCGCCCCAGTCAAACTACCCGCCTGGCAATGTTCCGGATCCGGATGACGGACCTCGGTTAGAACTCCGGTACTGTAAGGGTGGTATTTCACCGTTGCCTCCACCGAACCTAGCGGCCCGGCTTCAAAGGCTCCCACCTATCCTACACATACAGCACCAGAGTTCACTGCCAGGGTGTAGTAAAGGTGCACAGGGTCTTTCCGTCTAGTTGCGGGTAGCTGGCATCTTCACCAGCGCTACAGATTCGCTGAGCCCCTCGTGGAGACAGTCCCCAAATCGTTACTCCATTCGTGCAGGTCGGAACTTACCCGACAAGGAATTTCGCTACCTTAGGACCGTTATAGTTACGGCCGCCGTTTACCGGGGCTTCGGTTCGTAGCTTCGCCTTGCGGCTAACCACTCCCCTTAACCTTCCGGCACCGGGCAGGAGTCAGACCCTATACGTCGTTTTCGACTTAGCAGAGTCCTGTGTTTTTAGTAAACAGTCGCTTGGGGCATTTCACTGCGACTTACCGTCGCTTCATATCGCGAGGATACTAACGACAGCAAGCACACCTTCTTCCGAAGTTACGGTGCTAATTTGCCGAGTTCCTTCACGAGGGATCACTCACGCGCCTTGGAATTCTCTTCCCGTCTACCTGTGTCGGTTTGCGGTACGGTCATCCCGTGACTGAAGCTTAGAGGTTTTTCTTGGCAGCTTGGAATCACTGACTTCGACCAAAAGAGGCCTCGTCATCACTTCTCACGAATACCCGGACGGATTTACCTATCCAGGCTCGCTACGAGCTTAAACCGTCACTTCCAATCGACGGCTCAGCTATCCTCCTGCGTCACCCCATCGCATCACGGTCTGGTACAGGAATGTTGACCTGTTTCCCATCGACTACGCCTTTCGGCCTCGCCTTAGGGACCGACTAACCCTGAGCGGACGAACCTTCCTCAGGAAACCTTAGACTTACGGCGAGTGTGATTCTCACACACTTTATCGCTACTTGTGCCGGCAGAGTCTCTTCTCAACGCTCCAGTAGTTCTTACGATCTACCTTCATCGCGGTTGAGAATGCTCTCCTACCACCAGACCAATCCGAGGATCGGTCTGATCCGCAGCTTCGGTACCACGCTTGAGCCCCGTTACATTGTCGGCACAGAGCCACTTGACCAGTGAGCTATTACGCTTTCTTTAAAGGATGGCTGCTTCTAAGCCAACCTCCTGGCTGTCTGTGCGTCTCCACATCCTTTTCCACTTAGCGTGAATTTGGGGACCTTAGCTGGCGGTCTGGGTTGTTCCCCTCTCGACGACGAAGCTTATCCCCCGCCGTCTGACTCCCGTGCATTCCATTGTCGGCATTCGAAGTTTGGTTGGCTTCAGTAACCCGGTAAGGCCCCTAGGCCATCCAGCGCTCTACCACCGACATGA
>Ga0233356_1000027_pt1:27500-66485 | contig 66485 bp, 55 predicted proteins | sample GEONSFMMS_FD_180700 | JGI IMG/M metagenome (GOLD analysis project Ga0233356, IMG submission 180700) | Soil microbial communities from Shasta-Trinity National Forest, California, United States - GEON-SFM-MS | ecosystem: Environmental > Terrestrial > Soil > Temperate forest > Bulk soil...
GAAGCAGTTTGGACGGCAGTTCCTCGGTTAAGCCGAGGGATTTCACCATCCACTTGCCAAGCCGCCTACGCGCCCTTTACGCCCAATAATTCCGAATAACGCTTGCCCCCTCTGTATTACCGCGGCTGCTGGCACAGAGTTAGCCGGGGCTTCCTCTGCAGGTACAATCAACTTTCTAGCGTATTAGGCTAAATTGCTTTTTCCCTGCTGACAGGAGTTTACAATCCAAGGACCTTCATCCTCCACGCGGCGTTGCTGCGTCAGGCGTTAGCCCATTGCGCAAAATTCCCCACTGCTGCCTCCCGTAGGAGTCTGGACCGTGTCTCAGTTCCAGTGTGGCCGATCACCCTCTCAGGCCGGCTAACGATCGTCGCCTTGGTAGGCCATTACCCTACCAACTAGCTAATCGTACGCGGACTCCTCCTATGGCGAGAGATCTTGCGACCCCCCTTTGACCTCACGGTCATATGCGGTATTAGCCCGAGTTTCCCCGGGTTATCCCCCACCTCAGGGCAGATAATCCACGCGTTACTCACCCGTTCGCCGCTCGACTGGGTATTGCTACCCGCCTCGCTCGACTTGCATGTGTAAAGCACGCCGCCAGCGTTCATTCTGAGCCAGGATCAAACTCTCCAGTTAAATTGCCGCAACCGCACGGCTCGCGCCGCGGGTTGCAAACTGTTAGCTTGAACTGACATCAGTCTTACGACTGACTGTTATTCGGTTGCGATTCGCACGAAGCGAACCGCGAGTTTCATTTGAAGTCCACAATTGTGAACCTCGAAAGGAATCACGTTGTCTTTGTTGCTATCCTATTCAGTTGTCAAGGAACCGACGTCCGCGAAAGGGCGGCAATCCTGCCAGACCCTCACGTCCGTGTCAAGCGGATCGGTTTCATGCTCATGAAGCCGATCCGTCTGACGCGGACACGCTTACCGCTATCGAATGCTGCTGGAAAGATCTGCGGGCTCGAACTGCCTTCGCCGCTTGCAGGGACCGGGGAGTGTACGTCCCCGCCACCTCGTTGTCAACTACCGCAAGTTCCGTTAGCAACTGCCTGACGCCGTTGACTATTCCGGCTCGCGGGATCGCCCACAACCTGGCCGCCCCCACTGCTATTCCAGCCTCGCTCTTGCTGCACAACCTGCTGTGCAGATTCGAGTTACGGCCTGTTTTCCAAAGATCCTGTACCGCTCAGGGACCAGCCGTAACGACCCTCCCCCAGGTCCTATTCCATCGATTTCGGCATCACCGACGATCTCGCACGTGAGGTCGACAAAAGGCTTTTTACCGCCGCGACGAGCTCGGTCGGCTCGACCGGCTTCCCCATGTGCATCTGAAACCCTGCAGCGAGCGCCCGCACGCGGTCAGGACTGCGCGTGTACGCCGTCAAGGCGATGGCCGGGATACGCCCGTCCGGCGTCTCCTGGGCTCTCACCTTGGTGATCAAGGAGTAGCCATCCTCTCCCGGCATCTCGATATCGCTGACGATGATATCCGGCCGGAAACGGCTGAGCCTCTCCAGCGCCGCCGGCACGCTTTCGGCGGCCTCTACGGTTGCTCCGCACCGCTCGAAAATCGTCGTCAACAGCCTCCGCGCATCATCATTGTCTTCAGCCACCAGGATAGCTACCCCGCTCAGGTCGCCAAGCTCCGCACGGACATTCGCGCCGTGCTCAACCAAGCGCGAAACCGGCTGCGCGACCAACAATGGCAGCCGGACCACGAACGTCGATCCCTCGCCGAGGCCGGAACTGAACGCCTGCACGGTGCCGCCATGAAGCTCGACCAGATGCCGCACGATTCCGAGCCCGAGCCCCAGCCCGCCGTGCTTCCGGCTGGACGTACTGTCTGCCTGGCTGAAGCGGTCGAAGACGAACGGCAGGAACTCTTTCGAGATCCCTTCCCCGGTGTCGCTAACCGTCAGCTCGCTGTGCGAGGTCACGCGCTCCAGCCGCACCTGCACGCGGCCGCCGCGCGGTGTGAATTTCACCGCGTTCGAGAGCAGGTTGCAGACGACCTGCTGGAGGCGGTCGGCGTCGCCCGACACAAGCCCGGAGCTGGAATCCAACACCGTCTCGAGGGTCACACCCTTCGCGTCGGCGGCCGGACAGACGATTTCGACTGCGGCGCCGATGACATCGAGCAGTTCGACCGGCCGCACGTCGAGCCGCAGCTTCCCCGCGTTGATGCGGGAGAAGTCGAGGATGTCTTCGATCAGCCGGCTTTGCGCCCTCGCGTTGCGGTCGATCGTCTCCAGCCCCTCCGTCACGTTCGCCGGATCGGTCTCTTCGAGCAGCAGTTGAATCCATCCGATGATGCTCGTCAGTGGAGTACGAAGCTCGTGAGAAACGCTGGCCAGGAACTCGTCGCGCGCGCGGGTGGCGGTTTCGGCGACGACGACGGCGCGTTGCAACTCCGCGCGTGTTACGTCCAGCTTCGCCGCCAGCTCCTTCGACTGCGCCGCGGCCTGCCGCGCCAGGATTGAATCCGCCTCGGCGTTGCGGGAAAGGCTCTCCGCGCGAAACAGCGCGCCGAGCAGCGGAAGGAGCGTTCGTAGCTCCGTCAGTTGCGTCGGTTCCGGCATCCCTACGAGTACGGCCACGGTACCGTCGGCAAGTCCGATCGCCGATGCAGGTTGCTGCATGCCGTCAGACGCCGGCAATGATGCCGATCCATCGCCGATGGCGTGATCGACCAGATCCCGCCACGCCCTGCCGCCGCGGAGCGTTTGCGGAAATCCCGGCGCCGGGAGCGAGCGACCGATCGCCTCATCGCGTACGAAGATGATGAGATCCTCGGCGCCCAGCTCCCGCGCCAGCGTGCGCGCGGCCGCGGCGCGGCGTTCCGGCTCCGCCATCACGGCGAAGCAGCCGAGCAATTCGGCGATGCGCGGCGATTCACTCACGGATCACTCGGGAAGCAGCGCCACGGTTGCAGTGCAGTTGTGAAAACCACTGAACTGCCCCTCGGAGCGCGCAATCTGGCCGTACGTGTTGCAACCTACATAGTTGATGTCCCCAAGCGCGGACTGAAGCGCATCCATCTCCACACCGAAGTCGGCCCCCATCCGCAATCGCGTGGCGACGCAATCGAAGAAAAGCGCGACCTGCGGCTGATTGCCCTGCATCTGTTCGCGTGCCGAGGCCGCGGCATTCATCGCCGCATCCGAGGCCGAACCGTCCGTCGTCTTCATGATGCGAACCGTCGCGCCGGTCGGAATGTCCGAAGCGCACCCGATCGAGCCGTCCTCGTTGACCGCCAGCGGAACTCGAAGTTTGTAGCCCGATCCGGTCGCGATTCCGAGGACGTTGTGCAGAAAAAACGGGATCGGATCGTTTCGGTCGAACTGCTGGCCGGTCGCCGCGGCATGTTCTTCGAACGCGTCGATAGCCGGCCTGGCATTGAGGCTGACCAGCATCGAGCCATCCGCCTCCGTGACGCGAAGCGGTTCGCCGGCCGGAGTCCAGCCGTGACTGACGCCGACGCCGATCGGCTTCGCGGAGAGGATCTCGAGTGCGACCGCTGCGTCGGTCGATGCTTCGGTGCCGCAGAAAACGTGTGTCCGCGAGAACTTCGCGTCGTCGCCCGCGCCGCCACCGAAGAAGCGATAGTCGCCGAGGGTAACGAGGCTGAGCTGCTCGATGAAATCGTCGGTGTAGCCGGCCAGCGCGTCGGCGAGCACGAGCGCGGCGCGATACGGAAATTGCGTCGAGCGGCGCCCCTGGAATGCTGACGCGATCTCTTCGGCGGCGCCGCGGCGATCCTCACGAAGGTTACGTCCCAATCCGGCCGAAAACATCATCTGGCTCGATCGGATCCCGACGGCGGAAACGGCGCCCTCGGCATGCTCTCGGCTGACGAATTCGCCCGCCGAGGAACAGCCGACCAGGACGCGCGGCTTGCACGCGGCGTCGATTGCCTGCAGCAACGCTTCGTAGTCGTGGCGCGATGACGCGAACAGGATGACCGCGTCGGGAGTGTGGCCGTCGAGGCCGGACTTGAGCCGTTCGCCAATGTCGCGGCCCGCGGCCGCGCTATCCGCTTCCGCTGAGAAAACTACAGTTGATTGAGTCATTTAGAGGCTCCGGGTAAGGAAGGATGAGAAACTCCTTGCTCCTCTGCACGGCGCAAGCCTGAAGCGGCACCGCCGCACCGCGTCTGCGGTCGCAGACAATCGCCTACGACCGAAAACGAACTTCGCCCGACGCGAGATCCACGGAAAAACCGCACCACTCCTGCCGCGATGGGTGCCGCGCTTCGCCCATCAGCCGGGTTCCCGTGACCACGATTCCTCGAAATCCTCCGGCACTGATGCGGCCCGTTTTCCAAAGGCGGCCGTTCCGTCCGAAAGCTTCCAGGCTTACGTTGTGATTGACGACGAACAGCCTCATCGGGAACCCGATCACTTCCTCGACGTTCGTGCCGATCGTCTCCACCAGCGTCCGCGACTTCCGGTCGATGATGTACCCGGCGCCTTCCGCCGATACGAACAGATGCTCGCCATCCGGCATCATGAGGACCGTGCTGCCGCTCATCGAGCCGATCTCGAAGCTGCCGATCCAGGACGCCTCGCCGAGTCCGATACGGAGCAGAGCGCGTCCGCGTCCGGAGCCCTTCCCTTCCTCCGGGATGGCGATCACCGTGTCGCCCGGCGGCGGAGAGTCGAGGACCTCGGCGGCCGTCAACAGATAACGTGCTTCAACCGACGGATCCCCGGCTGGAAAAACCCTCCAGGGAAACCGAGCCCGCGGCTTGCGCCTGTGGTCGATGGCCTGCTGGCCGACCCACTCCAGCAACTGCATACAGCGAAATCGTTGTGCGGCCTCACTCCGCGGACCGTGTTCTTCCGCCGACCGCGCCGCCTCGTTGACTAACGTCACCATCGCATTTTCGACATTGGGGTCTTTTTCGTTGCGGATTCGCTTGAGCTCCAGCGAGATTCGCTGGAGATCCCTTCGTCCCTTCTCGACAATCTCGTCGCGCTGCGCGGTCCGCTCATATAGGTCCGCGAGCTCCTCGGCGGAGTGGAGATTTTTGAAGCGCGGCTCCACTTTCTGCTGGCGCAAGCGCGTGGCACGGCGCCGCAATTCACGTCTCTCTGCGGCCGGCAGGAACGCGGCCACCGGAGAAGCAGGGGCATTGCCGGTGCGCTGCAGGACGTCGACCATTTCCTGCACCAGCGCCACGGCACGTTCGGATGCATTGTCGTTCTTCATGACCGTCATGGAACCCGGGCGCGCCTGAGAGCGCGCCCGGGTTCGCAATCTCCTCTACTCTACGCCGTCGGTGTGGCGGACGTGACGTGGCCGGGAACCGGCGGCGCCGGCGTTGGAGGGGCCTGCGTCGCCTTCTTGCGGCGCGAGACGCCTTTCAGCCGTTTCACTTCCTCGACGTGCGGCAGGAGCACTGCTTTGGCCGGGTCCTTCGCCAGCTGCGAACCGATCGCGTAGGCCTGCGTGGCGATGAGCGCGAGCCGCTGACGGCGATTGAGGTTTGCGCCCTCGATGCCTTTCAGGAACGCGCGAGCCTCGTCGGCCACGGCGTCCCACCGCAGCGACTCGTCCTGCAACTGACGGACTTCATCAAGCGGCTGGCCGATCGCCTGCGACACGTTGTCGAGCACGCCGATGACGTTGATCGCTGCCTCGACGACACTCTTCGGCTGGAACCGGAGACGCTGCTGGATCAGCTTGCGCTGTTCCCTGGACAACGGGGCGACGTCCTCGATCTGCGACCGCATGGTGCGCAGCTGCGCGATGACAGCGTCGGCGTTCAGACTGACGGTATCCGGGATTGATGTACCAGGGGTATTGACGGTGTTACTCATGACATATCCTCCTTCTGCGAGCAGTCAGGCCGGAGGGGACGTCACGGACTTGTCGACAAGTGCGAGCGGCCACCGGCTGGAAGTTTCGGCCACGCGCCGATTCTTCCGGTTGATGTCTACCCGAGGTATGTACACACCCCGAGTGCCCGCGGCAGGAGGAGATGACTCAACTCCCGCACCGATACAGGACTATGTGCTATCCAGCACGCCCATACCGCTGACAGCCGCCAAATCGAAGGTCTTACGATCTTCGAAGTTGTAGCGATAAGGTATAGGCCGGTTGAGGCGAGGTGTCAAGGGGCACCGCAGGCAGACGCCGAGATGTAACACTGCTGCGCATCGTGTGCGCGCGTGTGCACCATGGCGCAACGTTGTTGCGCGTCGAGTGTGCACGTGTGCGCCGAGGGCGCAACGTTGTTGCGTGTCGAGTGTGCACGTGCGCACGGAGGGCGCGACGTTGCTGCGCATCGTGTGCGCGCGTGTGCACCATGGCGCAACGTTGTTGCGCGTCGAGTGTGCACGTGTGCGCCGAGGGCGCAACGTTGTTGCGTGTCGAGTGTGCACGTGCGCACGAGGGCGCGACGTTGCTGCGCGTCGGGTGTGCACGTGTGCGCCGAGGGCGCAACATTGCGACGCGGTCTATGCGCACGTGCGCACCGCGCGTGCAACGCTGCGACGCGGGGTGGTCGCGCCGCGACACGGATCTCGCTGCCGTCACAGAAATCGCGATGCGCGAGGCATCGACAAACGGCGTTGAGGCGATGAACGCCCTCCACTTACGCCCTCGGCGAGAATGCCTCCGCATCGTGAGAGCGTACGGAACGGTATTGGGTCAGTTTGAGATTATATCGGAGCTATTCGAGCTTCTTCGGACGCGCGGTCTTAAGGCGCCTTCGCCGCGCAGCGGTATGCCTCGCCAACGCGGGAAGCACCGGACCCGATAACTCGGACTGTATCGCCCCCAAGCGTCGCCGTGCTGAAGCGGATCACGTCATCAGCCGAGTAAATGACCCTTTTTGCTCCCGCGAAGAAACACAGGTCCGGGGTAAGCCGAGCGTTAATAACCGGACCGTCCTCTACCCACTCACGTCCGGTGACATTACCGAGGTATTTGCAGCCCTTCACGACGTCGTTATTCGACGTAACACGAACCGATTTCGACGCGACCAAGAAGGCGGGGCAATTCTGCTGCGCCTTTGCCGTTCGCGCTTGCTCTTCAGGCGAGGCCGTGTAGCAGGACAGCGCGCAGAGTACGGCGAACGCGAGAAGTACGGTGGCGGTGGCGGCTTTCATTGGTTTTCTCCCTCTCTTTTTAGTAGTGATTCCTCGCCACTCATTTCCATACTCGCTGACTGTTGGCGACAGTTGAGCCTACGGAGTCTAGCAGGGAGGAGAGAATCTACGCCGTGAAGAAACAGCAAGCTCGCGCATCTCGCGACGTTGTCACGAACGCTCACCGCGTCTTCAGCGAGTTGGGAACACGAAAAAAGCGTCCCATTTAAGGTTGCGAAACGCCGCCTCGAACGACGCAAGCGCGCAACTCGTGCCTGACTATCAAGTCGGGGGAAGTCATCCCATGCAATGATCGTTGCCGCCTGCGAAGGAGGAGAGGCAATGGAAGGCATCCAGTTCGTCACCAACGACAAGGGCGAGAGGGTTGCGGTGCTCATCGACCTCGCGCGTCACGGTGAGATGTGCGTAGTTACAAACTCACCATTGCACCCCTGATCCGCGACGCGCTCCGAGGACCTCGCCTTCATGTCCACGCTACTGCTCGAACACAAATCTCGCTCCCATATCCCGGAGCATTGCGAACGTCCGGACGCAAGGCACACCGAGAGCCTGGCAGACCGTCGGGATCTTCACTTTGTTCTTCTGTCCCTCCACGTGCACCTCATGCGATGCGACGGTAAGACCGTGCGCCTTCGCAAGCGCGATCAGGAACGGATCGGCTCCCGCGAAGAAGACGCGCTTTGCATCGTCCCGGAAGTCCTGCTGCTGGACCCACGTCGCGACGGTGGTCATCTCCGCATGCGCCGCAGGTCGAGAGGCTGAAAGAGCGTTCCGCGTCGCGCGGCTGCCCACGTCGCGAGGTCGTCCTCCCTTTCCGCAGCTCGTCGGCGATCGGCTCGATGCTTGAGACCTCGCCGGATGCGTTCGCAATGTCGGGCCATTCCCAGAAACCGGGGCAGATGTCGAAGGCGTAATACTCATTCTTCGCCTGAATGAGCGTGTTTGCGTCGAGCAAGGTACGGCATCAGACCGCGAACCTCAGCTCGCGGGCGAAACGGTGGAACGTTTCGACGTTCGACATGCCGAGGAGCCGCAGCGCGTCGCGATACGGCGTGCGCCCCTCGAGCGCCCTTTCGACCAGCGCACGCGCGAAGCGCTCGCCGGTCCGAGTCCGTTGCGTGTTGTAGAAATCGCCGCCGGACGCCCGCTCTTCCTGCTTTTGGCGGAAGAACTCCTGCTGCTCGCGGTACTGTCGCAGGAACGAATCGACGCTGATCATTTCGAGATCCCGCAGCCGCCGGAGGATCACGATCCTGCTTACTTTGAAGTGGCGCATCAGGGCTGCCGCGGGATCCTCCTTCGTTCGTACGTCTCGCCATGCCGCGCGCAGTTCGTCCGCCGGTACGAGCAGCTCGGCCGCAACTTCATTGCAGAACCGCTCGATCGCGCCGTCCGGCGGATAGGTCTTGTCGAGATTGGAAACACCGGAAGCGCCCACCCAGATGTGCATCAGCTCGTGGGCGAGCGTGAACATCTGCGCGCCTTTGGTGTCGGTAGCATTGATGAAGATGAGCGGCGCGTAGGAGTCGGCCAGCGCGAAGCCGCGGAACTCGTCAACCGAGAGCGGCCGATGCGTATCGTTCCCAACGATGCCGCTACGCATCACCATCGCGCCGTGCTCTTCGATCAGCGCGATCTGCAGGCGAAGAGCCTCTTCCCAGGTCGAGGCCGATCGGCGGAGCTCCGTATCGACAGCCATTGCGCGGCGCGCGTGCTCGGCCGCAGCCCGAACCGGCATGTCGGTACGTAGCGATCCCACCCAGTCGAGCGGATCCTCCCCCGTGCCGACGAGGTAATCGCGGAACCAATCCTGCCGCTGGCGCGCCTGATCGATGACATCGAGGAGATCGGGGCTGGGCGTGCGCATCTCTTCGTCCTGTAGAGTGCGAAAGTCAGGGACTGGAAGGGTTTCGACCGGCGGCTCCGACAGATACAGCAGACCGACAGCTGTATGCGTGACGCGTGCGAGCTTCTCGACTTGCTTCGGCCGGATGCGGCCGTCGCTCTCCCAGGTCGAGACGCGCGGCGGCGAAATGCCGAGCCGCTTGGCGAGCGTCTCTACATCGAGCCGCGCTCGCTCACGCGCCCACCGGAGCACCTCCGGCCGAAGAGGGATGTCCATGTGCAATTACGATACAGGGCGGCGGTTCCGTGCGCCAGCGGAAGCGCCGGTCGCTGGTGATGCGCGTTGGGAATCGATCGCGCCCGGCAGCCGCGGCAAGCTCCCGACCTTTGGTCCTCTACGCTGAGAAGGTCAAGCCTAAACCCGGGGCGAGATCCAATGGTGGGTCCGTAACGCATTTCGAAATCGCGGTGCGCACGAAAATCGAAGGCCCCAAGCCGTTTGAAGCCTTTTTGCAAGAATACCTCAAGCGGCCGGCCCGCGGCGATGCATCAGATTGTCGAGAGACTTCGCGATCTCTTCGATAGCCATGACGGGACGATTGTAAATCGGCCTAAGTCTTACTTAGGCGGCCGCAACAGGCGGAATCGGCGTGGACAGGTTGGGTTCGCCAACAAAAGTACGTCCAACGCCATGTGAATATAACCGCTTCTCATAATATGCTGGCATTGGATACGCGAGCCGCAGCGCCACAGCCGGCGGATGCAGCGCCACCCAGACGAGACCCAGGGCCTGAAGCTTTGTGCCGAGTGGCGCGACATACACAGTGTTCACCGACCTCGACCCAAGATCTTCCAGAGAACGAAGCAGAGTTCTCGCGACCTCGGTGTAGTCCACCGTGGAACAGTCAGCAACACGCAAGAATGATTCATAACGAGCACGATTAAGAAGATGCCGATGTTTACGCTCGCTGATGCGCGCCATCTCAGCGCTGAAGCCGTGTCGCCCGACAAGGAGGATTATCTCCTCGGGCTCCAGTTCTTCGATCACCCGCACCGCCCGAGTCTGCTCGTGGCCCAGCAGAATAACCAATCCAACGCGTTCCGATGACGCCCCTCCGCCTGCTACCAGCGGAAAGTACAGCGTCTCTCGGACCCCATGTGACAAGTCCTTACCGAAATCTGTAGCGTAACCCAGCGGCTCGGAATACATGATTGTTAACTTGGCCTGCGGGTACGTGTGCACGAGATGAAGCAACAGCATCACTAAATGCAGCTTTGTGAAGCACGTCACATCCAGTACGACTCCTGCAGGCGCCGGATCTCCGTTATGATTGGCCCAACGTTTGAGCAGGCGAACTACACCGCCTGGATCTTGATAGCGGCACGGCAAAACGTCGACGAGGGAGGAGGCAATCTCAAGTGACCTGCGGAGGTCGCGGGTGTTCTTAGCCCCTGCCGCCGAATCTAACGTGTCTTCATACTGAAAGACCAAAGACCGTTCAATAGATTTGGGCGAAAGGAGCGTTGCGCCACGAACGGAACGCGGCTCGAAGCTCGCCGCCGCGAGAAACCATACCGGCGCGGCGCAGATTTTAAGTGCATGAACCTCCCTCATAACGCCCGTCATTTGCGGCCTCGAATGCTATCGCGGCGTCTCCCCAGAAGACGCAAGACCGCGGCCGTTAGTGTATCCGTATCACTCCAATGCGCATACGGAACAGGCGTTGGTGACAACGAAGCCTCCGCCATGAAGTTATCGTGTTCGAGCCTAAATACCTTTTTGGGTCGCGCTGCCGTGGCCACGCCCAGCTTGTAACACTGGAGAAGATCCGGGCCGAGCTTACCCGAGGTGTCCACAAAGATGGCGCCGGCCATATACGCGCATCGGATCGCGACCTGTAGTTCCGAAGCGGCGTAGATCTGAGCATCACTCTCCGTTATGACTCGAAGGCCGAGCTCCGCCAACTCAGCGCGGAGAACTTCGATATGATTCGCTAGAAAGAGCGGCAGCGAAAGGTATACCGTCGCACTATCGCGGCGCGGTCTCAGAGACACATTTGTCATCGCAACATATTTGAATTCGCTCGAGTTCGATAGCAAATACGTGGCTTCCGCGTGCACTTTGGCCGCCATCTCGGATAGGCCGTCCGCGCTACGTTGGTACGCGAAGATGGGTAACATACGCAAGAACGACGGTAAGTCACCGACCGAGTCCGTTTTCGTGGTTGTATCGAGAACCGCTATAACAGGTCGTGGCGGATTTGCACCTGCAGACAAACCACATTCGAACAAGGTGTACGGACGCAGCGCCGCTGCATTCAGAATGGTAATCTGAGCTTCCTCAATGAGACGTGTGACCGACCCAAACAACAACTGGCCCTTCGGGCGGTCTTCGATGTCTTGACATCGGATACCTACTGCTCGCAACGACTCCTTAATATCGATTCGCTGACGTGCTGCGATGTCCGCGAACGCCGTAGAAAGAAACGCCTGAATCTCAGACCCTGGCGCTATTCCCAAAGCTCGGCCGGGACCGCGCCTCTCCTTGAGCGCCTGACGTATCTCGTCAGCCTGTACGGCGATCGGTGGTCGAACTGGAAGCCAAACGTCGAGGTCGTACGCTGGCAACACCGCACGGGTGAGATTGAATGAGGAGGGAATATCGAAGTAGCGGGTTCGCTGGGATGGACGAAGCAATCCGACAGAGAACAAAGGTTCTATCGCGGCCCGAAGATCTTCGTCTAGAAATAAGCCGTCGGCCGCTAACGAAAACCCGATAGTGGGATGCAACTGTTCCTTTTTGATCTGCCGGACGAAAAACTTGGTTACCTCTTTGACGGGTCCCGCATTCGTACCCTCAGTGTCCTTCGCCCAAGCTATCATCGCCTGCCGTTGCAAGTCAGCCGAGATTGGCAGGGTCACATCTTTAAGATTGGCATCGGAGGCCACTGTGCATAGCTGTGAGCAGAGGCTTAAAAAATTCTGCGGATTGCCGGACGAGACCGCGCAGAACGCTTCGAATCCGGCGTAAGACTCACCTAATGTCGTCGGCCCAAGCACGGTGCGTATTGCCTGGCCCCGAAGTTCCGTGTCTTCAGCGATCTCCAACACGCGATCTGCGATTGCAGAGATCAATGTTTGATATTCCGCCTTCGTCTCATCGGGGTACGATATATTAAAGCTTTGAAAATCATTCCCGTCTTCTAGCGTCGTTCCGAGCGACGTGCGAAAAGATCTCCATTCGTACGGGCGCACGGCCAGCCGAGTAAAGAAACTTCGGCCACGTTGCAACGTTGAATTCACGACCTCTTGACACGCAATTGGTATCGGTGCCGATTCGTCCAAAAGAAGGATCGGCAGGACGGTCATGCCCCAATGGCGTGAGAATGCTTCAAGAAGGCCGTTAAAGATTCGGGTTGGTGTAGTCGCGATGTTGCATTGCGGCTTCCAATCACAAGCCCGCTCCGCCTGCCATTCGACGAGGTGTCCCTCGATTTGTCGCTGTAGGCGATTAGCCCATTCCGAAACGGCAGGCGCATCAAGGTCTATAGCCTTGGCGAGGACGAGGTCATCGATCGCTGTCTTTGTCTGCTCGGCATACCACCGTAGTGCATCAGCGGCCTCGCGCGCGATCTCGGCGCAAAAATAATCGGCGAACGCGGCTTGGTGACGGCTTCGGACATCGCCAGGGAGCGGAGGATCAGCGGCGGCTTCGGAAAACAGTGGCCGAAACAAATTCGAAAGCCGAGAAATCTGGACGTACACACCGATCACGTCCCGAGCCCCGTCGGCCCGTAACGTATTCTCGAAGTGGAGCTGTTTCATGAGGATCGTCTTCCCGGTACCTTTCGCGCCGACGACGACTTGATGGCCACGTTGCCGTATCGCGTGCCACACAGAGCTGGCGGACGAAATAAACAGTGTTCTAGCCATTTCGAACGAAAGGTCGTCCGCCTTGATCAGTCCGAGGAATGGGTTATTGACTGCCCGTTGCGAGTTCATGTTGGCGGAAATTTCGTCAATTATGGCACAGGCCGGCTAGTGACGTTCGATCTCGACGCACCAACGCGGCACCCCATAGCTGTGGGCGCTGGTAGGCGCAAGCGACGCTCTTGCTGCACGTGCTTCCCGAGATTTTGAGACCAAGGAGGCCCAAGTAGTTCGGGCCAGCCATCTACCTGCGCTTCGGAACGAACTTCCGAAGATCGCGGCCCGTGAAGACATCGACGAAATCGGTGACTTCGCAGTTCATTGCCTGAGCCAGACGAATGATCGTTGTTAGGCTCGGAACCTTGAGCCCACGCTCCATCTCGCTGATGTAGGCGTATGTGATCCCGGTCAGTGCGGCGAGCGAGCGTTGGCTTTCGCCGCGTTCTTCTCTCAACTCGCGCAGCCGCGCGCCGAACAGCTCTGCTTCAGGCTGCGACATAGCGATCGGACACTTTTCTCTTGCATTCGCGATTGAGCGGCGCTATGCTATAGCACGACAACAGGAGATCGCGAATCATGCTCGACCCAACCCTCATCCAACGCATCCGCGCCATCTTCCTACATCACGAGCCGCGCGTCACGATCGGTGAGGCGGCGGATCTCCTCGGGTGGTCGTTTGCGGAGATGAATGCGACGATCCGGAATGGTGACATCGAGGTCGTTGAGACGTGCAGCGGGACAAGGATCGAGCTGCGCGAGCTGGCGGTGTACGCGATGCAGCAATGGCCGTTGACGACGATCGAAGAAGCGCTGGAGCGCGATGCGGCGTTGGTCCTGCCGCCGGCGTTGCGGACGCGGAAGCTCACGGTGCGGCTGCCGCGGTATCAGATCGGGGCGCTCAAGGTGCTGGCCGAGGATGGGAGGGAGCCGGTCGAGGCGATGCTGATGCGGATGTTCGAGGAGTTGACGGATCTGCATCACGAGCGGCTCGCGCGCGTCATTCCCGGCCTCGGCGAGGCGATGGCGTGGCCGGCCGGCACGGCCGGCAGCGCCCGGAACGCCCGATTCTACTGATGCAATCAACATGGAGGTGATGCGCAATGTCCTCACATCTGTCCAACGCCGTCCGCTACTTTTGCGTTCTCAACCGCGAGCAGCGCCGTCGTGCCCGGAAGCCGATCGAACGTGTGGCGGCGCGGCGCAATGAGCCGCGGCCGGCGAGGGCTCCGCACAGGCTGACGCTGTCGTCGCGCCGCATCCCTCGGCAGACGATGCCCGAGGCGGTCGTGCCATACCTTCGCATGTCGGGACGGTGCTCGAGGAACATGGGTTCGCGATCGGCGCGGACGTGCAGGTTCTGGTCGAACAGCGCCGCGTGACGCTGATCAGCCGGCACGGCGTGGAGACTAATCGCGGAGGACCTGATGGACGAATGCGACTGCGATCGAGCCTTCGCCGACCGCGGATGCGACACGCTTGACGTTGCCGCCGCGAACGTCGCCGATCGCGAAGACACCGGGAAGACTGGTCTCGAGAAGAAGCGGCTGCCGTTTGAGTGGCCAGCGCGCGGTATTGAGATCTTCCGGCGAAATATCGGGGCCGGTTTTGATGAAGCCGTGGTCGTCGAGCGCCACGCAGTTGTCGAGCCACTTGGTCGCCGGCACCGCTCCCGTCATCACGAACAGATGCCGGATGGTTTCCGTCGTATCGGCTCCGCCGGCTTTGTTGCGGCAACGGACATTCTCCAGATGCTTTCCGCCCTCCAGCGCGACGACCTGGCAGTTCGTCCTGACTTCGATTGCCGGATTGTCTTCAATGCGGCGCACGAGGTAGCGCGACATCGTCTCCGCCAATCCGCCCGATCGAACCAGCATGATCACGCGGCGCGCCTTATCCGCCAGATACACCGCGGCCTGACCGGCTGAATTGCCTGCGCCGACGATGATCACGTCCTCGCCCTTGCACATCTGCGCTTCGATCGGCGTGGCGAGGTAGTAGACGCCTGCTCCGTTGAAGCTCGCGAGATTCTCGATCGGCAATCCTCGATATTCGGCGCCGGTCGCAAGAATGACGGTCCTGGCCATGACGCGCGTTCCATTGTCGATCCCGATCGCGTACGGCCGCCGGTCGCATGTCAATGTTTTCGCGCCTTTCGCGATGATCATCTGCACGCCGAATTTCTCGGCCTGACTGAATGCGCGCGTCGCGAGCTCTTGTCCGGTGATGCCTGAGGGGAAGCCGAGGTAGTTTTCGATGCGCATGCTGGAGCCGGCCTGGCCGCCCGGCGCATTCGCTTCGATCATCAGCACGTCGAGGCCCTCCGATGCGGCATACACCGCCGCGGCCAGGCCGGCCGGGCCTGCGCCGACGATGACCACGTCGCGGATGTGACTCTCATCGACGTCGACCGCATCGTTGAAGCCGATGCAATCGGCGATTTCCGCGTTGGTCGGATTTCGAAGGACCGCCTCACCGCGGCAGATCACGACCGGGACGTCATCCGCGGAGATCTTCCATCGATCGAGGGCGTCCTGGGCCATCGCGTCGGTGTCGAGATCGAGATAGGTATAGGGATGCGCGTTGCGCGACAGAAACTCGCGGACCCGCAGCGTTTGCGGTGAGAAGTGGGAGCCCAGCACGACGACGTCGCCGAAGCCGCGGTCGATGAGCGCAGCCCGGCGAAGGATGAAGGCCCGCATGAAGATCTGGCTCAGCTCAGCGTCCGTCTGCAGCATCGCGAGGAGATTCTCGCGCTCGACATCGATGATTTCACCCGGCGCGATCGCGCGGATGGTGGCCAGGCTGCGCCGCCCGGTGACGAGATTCAACTCGCCGCTGAACTGGCCTTGTCGATGTGTCGTGGCGACATCCTCGCCGGCACACGAGTCGCGCACGGCCTCGAGCTCTCCCGTGACGACAAGGAGCAAGGGGTACTGCTGCGCGCCGGCCTCGATGAGAACCTCGCCCTGCTCCACCGTTCGGCGCTTTCCGTGCGCCTCCACACGCGCGAGCTGCGCGGGGGTCAAAACCGGAAATACCTGCTCTTCCCGCGGCGCGATTGTGATCGGAATCGAGGCGGTCATGCGGCTATCCTGATTGTCATCTCATCTGATGTAACCATTTGCTATTTCATGAAGGCGCGGACGAGCTGCGCGATCTCATCGGCGGCGGTGTCGAGCGCGAAGTGGCCGGCCTCCAGGACGTGGACTTCGGCCTTCGGCACGTCGCGGCGATAGGCCTCCGGTTCCGTCGGCTCGAACGACAGATCGTGTTTGCCCCACAGGACCAGAAGACGCGGCTGCCTCTCGCGCATCCACGTCTGCCATTTGGGATAGGCGTCGACGTTCGTGCGGTAGTCGTAAAAAAGATCGCTTTGAATGTCGGCCTGACCTGGCTGGTTCAGGAAATTGAACTCATCGGTCCAGAGATCGGGGTCATAGCGTTCCACGTTCGGATCGTTTCCGACATGGCGCGTCCGCGTCGTTGCCAGCGAGAGGAGATTCGTGCGGAGCGCGCTCTCGTTCGCGGCGCGATCGGCCCAGAATGCGCGCCGCGTTTTCCAATTCGCGCCAAGGCTCTCGTTGTGCGCGACCGCGTCCTGAACGATGAGCGCTTCGACTCGCTCGGGGTGCGCGAGGGCCATGCGAAAACCTACGGGGCCGCCGTAATCCTGCATGTACAGCGTGTAGCGCGACAGGCCGAGTGCTTCGGTGAAGTGATTCATGACCTCGGCGTAGTGATCGAACGTGTACGCGAATGTTTTCGGATCCGGCCAGTCGCTGTGTCCGAAGCCCGGGTAATCGGGCGCGATGAGGTGATAGCGATCGGAGAGTCGCGCGAAGAGCGGCTCAAACATCCGCGATGACGAGGGAAGCCCGTGCAGCAGGAGAAGCGTGGGCGCGTTTTTCGGGCCGGCCTCTCGATAAAAGATGGAGACCCCATCGATTTGCGCCGTGCGATACGAAGTCGTGTGTTGTAGTGATGTGAGCATCATGAGCATCGCCATCTGTTTCACTGCGCCACCTCGAAAATGACTTCCAACTCGACCGGCGTGCCGAGCGGAAGGCTTGCCACGCCATAGACCAGGCGGCACGGGCTCTTGTCTTTTCCAAAGACGTCTTGCAATAGCTCCGAAGCGGCGTCAGCGACTTTCGGTTGATCGCGGACATCGCCCGTGGTGGCTACCGACACGCCGAGACGAACGACGCGCTTCACTTTGTCGAGCGATCCCAAATATTGCCGGGCGACGGCGAGGACATTGAGCGCGGCGAGGTGAGCTGCCTTGCGCCCCGCTTCGGCATCGAGCTCCGCTCCGACGCGTCCGACGAATTTCGCAGTGTGGCCTTCCGTGGGTAGCATCCCGCTCAGAAAAAGCAGATTGCCTGTCTGTACCGCTTCCACATAGGCGCCGAACGGCTCGGGCGGCGCCGGCAGCGTGATCCCGAGTTCTTTCAATCGCTCTTCTGGATTCATTGAGCTCGCTCCTATGCGGAGATGACGCATGGACCCGAATCGCCCATCGGGCGATTGGACGAAGGTATTGGTCGATACTATTGGATAAGGCCCACGCCGGCGGCGTCAAGGGAGGCGGCCTCTGGCTTGCCGTGGTTCGGTCGCTGGCGTGCACATCCTTCGGGAGGTCGCGGATACCGAACTCAGAGCAGCTCGGAATCGTTCTTGCTTACAAAACCGGTACTAATACCCGGAGACACAACATGACCGTATCGACTTTGACTGCCGTTCGTGAATCGGCGATGACGGGACACAATCACGCCGTTCAGTTTTATGAGAGCGACGACTTCCTGCGCGATACCGTCGCTGACTTCATCGGTAACGGCCTCGTGGCCGGCGAACCGGTCATCGTCATCGCCACCGAGCAGCATCGCAACGCCTTCGTGGGCGCGCTGGCAGCGCGCGGTTTGGATGTCACCGAGGCGGTGACGAGCGGCGATCTGGTCATGCTCGACGCACGCGAGACTCTCGCCACGTTCATGTACGAGTCGATGCCCGATCCGGAGCGGTTCCAGAAGAGCGTCGGCGGCGTCATCGGAAAGACAGCCGGCGGCCGCCAGCAGTGCCGCGCGTATGGCGAGATGGTCGACCTGCTGTGGCGCGACGGCAATCCCGATGGCGCCATCCGCCTCGAGGAGTTGTGGAACGATCTTGCCGAACACTACACGTTCAATCTGTTGTGCGCGTATCCGATGGGCAATTTCTATTCGGAGAGCCACGCGGAGCATTTCGAGCAGGTCTGCCGCACGCATTCGCATGTCTTCCCGGCCGAGTCGTTTTTGGCGACGGGCACCGACGCGCAGGCGCTCGCGCGCCAGGTCGCCGTCCTGCAGCAACAGGCTCGCGCGCTGACCTCGGAGATCGAGCATCGCAAGGAGCTCGAGAAAGAGCTGCGCGAGGCCCTGGTCACCCAACGGAAGGCGGAACAGGAGAAGGATCGCGTGGCGCACGAGTCAAGCCGGATGAAGGACCAGTTCCTGGCCACGCTGTCCCACGAACTTCGCACGCCGCTCACCGCGATCCTCGGCTGGTCGCGCATGCTGACCCTCGGCGGCCTCGACGACGACACGATGCGCACCGCGTGCGGCACCATCGAGCGCGCCGCGCGCACGCAAGCGGCGCTGATCGACGATCTGCTCGACCTCTCCAAAGTCGTCACCGGCAAACTGTCGTTGCGCTATGAACCGGTGGAGCTGACGAGCGTCATCGAGAGCGCTCTCGAAACGGTCAGGCTGGCCGCGGATACGAAAGGCATCCGTCTCGATGTCGCGGCGTTGAATGAACGCGCCGTCGTCACCGGCGATCCGACCCGCATGCAGCAGATCATCTGGAACCTGCTGTCGAACGCGATCAAGTTTTCCGATGCCGGCGGCAGCGTTCTCGTGGCGCTCGAACGGCGCGACGACACGGCGCGAATCATCGTGCGCGACGAAGGGCGCGGCATCGGGGCCGCGTTCCTCCCGCACGTTTTCGATCCGTTCCGCCAGGCGGACGGCGCGATCACGCGCGAGCACGGCGGCCTCGGACTCGGACTCGCGATCGTGAAGTACCTCGCGGAACTGCACGGCGGATCCGTAACCGCCACTAGCGCGGGCGAGGGACACGGCTCAACTTTCACCGTGACGCTGCCGCTCGCGACGCAGCGGACCGCCAAAAACGAACCGGCATCTGCCGACGACGTCACCAACATCAGCGGCATCGCGGTGCTCGTGATCGACCGCGACAGCGACACGCGCGAGCTCGTCGCCGCGATGCTGCGGCGCGCCGGCGGCACCGTAGTCGCCGCGGAATCGGTGGCCAACGCGTTGAGCGCTCTCGGCCTGATCACGCCCGACGTCATCGTCAGCGATCTCACCTCCGACGACGGCGCGGCGTTGCTGCGGACGCTCGCGGCGGACCAGCGGCGAAACAGGATTCCGGTCATCGAGCTCACCGATCAGGCGGAGCGCGAGGCCGGATTCAGCGCCTCCGTTCGCAAGCCGATCGATCCGCTGCTGTTCGTGCGGGCCGTGGCCGAAGTCAGCCTTCGAGCGTGACGCCGCGGCAACTGCGAAGCAGCACGACGTCGTAGACGATCTTCAGCGCGCCCGCCGCGATGAACGGCACCCAACTGTGCGTAAGGCTGGCGATCAGCGGCATCGCGATCACCGGCGCCAGCGCGGCACCGGTCGTCCGCGCGACGCCTGTGATTCCGGCGGCGGCTGTTCGTTCCGAGGGGGCGACGGCGGCGATGACGAAGGCCTGACGAGTCGGAACGTCCATCTGCGAAATAGAGAAGCGCAGCAACAAAACCGTCACCGCGAGAGGCAGCGTCGGCATCAGCGGGATGAGGATCAGAAGGATGTTCGATGGGAGATGCGTGAACACCATCGTGTTCAGCAGGCCGAAGCGCCGTGCGATGCGAGCCGCCGTGAGCGCGGAAATGCCGGCCGCGAGATTCGCGCCGAAGAAGAGCGATCCGAGCGCCGCCGGGCTGAGACCGAAGTGCCGGTAGAACCAATACGCGACGATGCTCTGCACGATCAGTCCGCCAGCGAACGCGTCGAGCGCGAAGAGAGCCGACAGCCGCGTTACAACCGAGCGCGATTGAGAGACGCGAAACAGACTGCGGACGGGTTTCGACGAGCGCTCCCCTTCGATTGCAGGCGACACGCCGGCAAACACGATCGCCAGGATTCCGCCGAGGATGGCGTAGGCGAGGATCGCGCTGCGATAGCTGGCTACCGCGCCGAATCCGCGCGACATCATCTGTCCAGCGAGAAATCCGCCGGCGAGCGAGCCGGCCGCCGTCGCGAACGATCCCGCCAGGTTGTACCAGGCGAAGAGCGACGTCCGATCGCGCCCCTTCGCCGCCTGCGTCAACGCGACTTGCTCGACGGCGAGAAATGGTCCGACCTCGTTGCCGCTCGGACTGATGACGCCGATCGTCGCGGCAATCACCAGCAGCGTGAAGTCGCGCGTGATCGCGAACACGACCGCGGCGCCGATCATCAATAGTGCGCCGGCGAGCAGCGTCCGCTTGCGACCGAGGGCATCGGCGCGCGTGGTCAGGTAGAGCGAGACGATGACATCGCCGGCCAGCGTGAGCGACAGCAGCAGACCGATGCGGTGATCGTCGAGTCCGATCGCCGACAAATACAGAACGAGGACGACGGCGACGAAGCCGTACGCGAAGAGCCGCACGATCCGCGCGGCAAACAGAAGGCGCGCGTCGAGCGGGAGCATCGTCTACGCGCTTCGCACCGTGGCTTCGTGCAGCACCAGGTCCAGCGCCTTTTCCTGGCTCAGCGACATCCGTAACTCCTCGTATCCGCCGTCGTGCCGCAGCCGGTGCTTGACCTCGGCGAAGTCGCGGTCCGCTTCCTTCGCGGCGCGGCGAATCTCGGCGTCGACTTCAACATCGCTGACGATCAGGTTCTCTTTTTTCGCGATCTGCTCGAGGATCAGCGCCCGCTTCACGCGCTTGATCGCCTCGGGGCGAAACTCTTCCTGCATCTTGCGCCAGTCGATCTCGGCCTTCTCGATTTCAACGCCCTGCGAGGCCAGAAAGCGCGCGTAGTTCTGCAGCGACTTTCCCAATTCTTCATCGACCAGCGTCTCAGGCACTTCGAAGTCATGCGCGGCGAGAAGGAGCTCGCCGATCTGGTTCTGCTTGAGCCGCTTGGCCTCGAGCTCGCGATGCTTGCGAATGTCAGCGGTGATGGCCTCGCGCATCTGGTCGACTGTTTCCCAGCCGCCGGTGCTCTGCGCGAATTCGTTGGTGATCTCGGGCTTCTCCTGAACGCGAATCTCTTTCAGCGTGACGTCGTGCTTGATGTTGCGTCCGCGGAATTGCTCGTTCTGCGCGTCCTCGGCGTACGTCTTCTCGAACGACGCGGACTCGCCGGTCTTCTTGCCGCGTAGCGCCTCGTGCAACTCGGGGAGCGGAGTCTCTTCGCCGAGGCGGAAGTGGCCGCCGCGGGTCTCGGCGTCGATGCCTTCGCCGGACGTCGTCATCTCGATCATGGCGAAGTCGCCTTCTTCGAGACCACGCTCCGTCTCGGGGCGATACGCACTGGCCTGATCGCGCAGGCGCTCGATCATGCTCCCGATGTCGGTCTCGGCCACGTCGATCTTCGGATCGTCGATCGACAATCCGTGGTATTCGCCGAGCTCGAACTGCGGCTTCACTTCGAATTCGGCTTTGTACTTCACGGGCGCGCCGAGGACGAAAGCATCCATGTGCTGCAGATGCGGCTCGCCGACGATCTCAACGCCTTTGTCGGCGATCGCATCCTGGAACGTGCGCGGCAGCAGCCGCTCCATCACCTGCTCCTGGATCTCTTTGGCGAAGCGCGTGCGCACGATTCCGGTCGGCACCTTGCCCGGACGGAAGCCCGGAACGCTGGCCTGGCGGCCGAAGTCCGCGGTGACGCGCTGCGCCTCCGCGGAAATGAGATCGGCGGGGATTTCTACTTCGACAATCTTCTTGACCGGGGAGACATCTTCATAATTCAGAAGCATTCGCTGACGACCTTCGGATGGATTTTCGGCTGGATTGGTGCGAAAGGCGGGACTCGAACCCGCACGGCTTTGGGCCACTGGATCCTAAGTCCAGCGCGTCTGCCAGTTCCGCCACTTTCGCCCGAATGCAAAAAGGACCGAGCGCGCGCCCAGTCCTCGTCATCGTACTTGATTTGGTGCCCCCACTAGGACTCGAACCTAGAACCAACAGATTAAGAGTCTGCTGCTCTACCAATTGAGCTATGGAGGCTTGGGACTCCCGCTAACTGCTCGCGCCGATCATCTATTTCGCCGCGCGAGCCGCGCATTCTAGGCAGACGATGCGGATGCGGTCAAGGATGCGCCGGCAGCATCGCCTTCCCTTTGCGCAGGTAGTCCCACGCCGAGAAGAGCGTAGTCACGACCGCGATCCGAAAAAGGATTTCCAGGAACGGGAGAAGGCTCGGCCCGAAGGCGTTTGCAGCGATGGCGATGCCGAGGGTGATGGCTTGAACGACAGTGGACGTCTTGCCGGCCCACGACGGCGGAAAACGCTTCACCTGCACACGCGTGTAGAGCAGATACGCGATGGTGATGATGAAGAAGTCGCGGATGAAGACCGTGAAGGTCAGCCAGGGCGGGATTCCGGCGACCGGCAATCCGCCGCGCAGCGTGTAGAACAGATAGCCGCAGACCATCATCGTCTTGTCGGCGGCAGGATCGAGAATCGCGCCGAGCCGCGAGCGCTGATTGAAGCGACGGGCGATGACTCCGTCCAGGAAATCGGTGACTGCCGCTCCGGCGAAGATGAAGAACGCAATCCGATATTCGCCGCGAAACGACGCGTAGATGAAGACCGGCACCGCGAAGAGGCGGAGCAGCGTCAGGATGTTCGGGACGGTGAGCACGCGACTCACAGTTCCGCGCGGAACTGGTCGAGCGCCGTTTTGCGCAGGTAGATCGTCTTCCCCTCGGACAGCAGCAGGTTCTGCTTCATCAGTTCGTGAATCAGCCGCGACACCGTCTCGCGCGACGTCCCGATCATGTTGGCGATGGCCTGATGCGTCGGCCGGATCACCGCCACGTACTCGTTGTCGAGCACCTTCCCGCTCTGCCGCGCCAGATCGAGGAAGAATCGCGCAAGCCGGCCGTAGACATCCATCGTGGCCAGCGACTCGATCCGGTTCGATGCGCTGCGCAGACGCTTGGACAGCTCGCCCAGAACCTTTTGCGTGATGGAGAAGTTCTCGCTGAGAATGTTCAGGAAGTCGCTGCGCCAGATCGAGACCACCTCGAGCGGCTCGATGGCGATGACGGTAGCGGAGCGCGGCTCGTTGTCGAAAAGCGCCATCTCGCCGAAGAAATCGCCCGCGGCCAATATCGAGAGGATGATCTCCTTCCCCTCGGGCGAGATCATCGTGACCTTCACCTGTCCTTCGCGGATCAGGTAGAACACGTCGCCGATCTCGTCGGCATGAAAGACGGCGTCGTCCTTCGCATAGCGGCGCGTCTTGGCGACGGCGGCGATCGACGCGAGCTCGCGCTCATCGAGCTCCGCGAAGAGCGTGAACTTCCGGTAGAACGATGATGGGAGCACGGTTGCGCGATTTTAGCAGCAAAGCCCGGTGCTACACTCCGCCGCGAAGTCCCCAACGAGAGTGGCCATCAAACGGATCATCCCGATCTCTTCCGGCAAAGGTGGGGTCGGCAAGACGACCTTCGCCATCAATTTCTCGCTTGCCCTCTCGCGCCATGGCCGTACTGTGCTCGTCGATCTCGACACCGGCACCTCGGCCATCCGCAACGCCATCGACGTCCCGATCGAGAAGGATCTCTACCATTTCTTCCGCAAGGGCGAGTCGCTCAACCGCTGCGTTACGCATCTCGACGACAAACTCGATCCCAAGCGCACCTTCCGCAATTTCGGATTCGTGGCCGGGCCGATGCACCTCATCGACGAGATCACGAACTTCGGCGCCGCGAACAAAGGGCGCCTGATCGAAGCGATCAATGGGCTGGAGGCCGACTACGTCATCCTCGACATGCGGGCCGGCCTCGACTCGAACGTCATCGACTTCCTGCCGTTCTCGAACTCCGGCATCCTGATTTTCACGCCGCATCTCCCCAGCGCGACGCTGGCCGCCTCGGACATCGTCAAGGCGATCCTCTTCCGCAAACTGCGGCTGATCTTCAGCAAGGAATCGCCGTTTTTCTCTACGGTGGATGGAAAACTTGACTTCTGGCGGCTGATCAATGAGCTGATCGATCAGGTCGAGGATGTCTACGATTCGTCCGTCGGCAATCTCGACGCATTCGCCGACGATCTCGCGGGCAACCTCGGCGATCACCCCATTACCCGCACCGTGCAGCAGACGCTCGACGAGTTCCGCGTCCACTATGTCCTCAATCTTTTCAACGGCGTCGACGATTCGTTCCAGACCGCGGTGAAGCCGTTCATCGAGAATCTGACCGCGAACGTTTCCGCGCGGTGCGGCGTCACGAACCTCGGCTGGATCACGCGCAGCGACGCCATCCACCGCGCGAACTGCAACAAGATCCCGGCGCTGCTGCTCCCACCGGATGGCAAGAAAATCGCGAAGAGCAATCGCGTCGCGCAGGAGCTCGACGATCTTCGCGCGATGGCCATCGGCATCGATCAACCTCGGCGCAAATCCTCGAAGCAGCAGAAGTCCGCCGCGGTGTCCGCCGATCCCGCCGATCATCTTTCCAACCAACTCAACGTCCTCCGCTCGATGTTTGATCAAAAGAAGGACGACGACTTCCACGCGAACTTCGACTATGCCTCGCAGCGCGCGCTGTTCACGATGAAAAACCGGCGCCCGAGCGAGTTCGGCGACGTCCGCATCTACACGCCGGTGGAGATGCTGAACACGATCTTCGCGAAATCGAACGTGCCGACCGCCGTCGATTGGGGTGAACTCGAGTTGTAACTTCGCGGCCGTGGCGCGCATGTAAACTACGCCGCCATGATCAAAAGAACGCTAACAACGCTCGCTCTGATCGCGCTCGTCGCGACCTCCGTTTTTGCCGCCGACGGCCCCGACCCGATGATGCAGAACCGCATCCGTCAGGAAGGGTTCCGCAACTCGAAGGTCATGGAGACCGCCGAGGAGTTGATGGACTTCGTCGGACCGCGCTTGACCGGCTCGCCGAACATGAAGCGCGCCAATGAATGGACGCGCGACAAGCTCACCGCGTTTGGTCTCACGAACGCGCATCTCGAGAGTTGGGGCCCGTTTGGACGCGGTTGGTCGTACGAAGAATGCACCGTCCGCATGACCGAGCCCGACGTCGCGCAACTCTGGGCGCTGCCGCGCGCGTGGACGCCGGGAACGAACGGCATCATCACCGGCAAACCGATTCGCGTGAAGATCGAGACCGTCGAAGACATCGAAAAATATCGCGGCAAACTCGCGGGCAAGATCGTGCTGAACGGCGACGCGCGCGAGCTCAAGCCGCACGATCAATTGCAGTTCTCGCGTGCTACCGACAAGATGCTCGCTGATCTACAAAGCTACGAGCTGCCCGGCAAACCGCGCTTCACTCGCGAAGAGATCGTGAAGCGCAACGCCTTCCGCAAAGCGCTCACGAAGTTTCTCGCCGAGGAGAAGCCGCTGGTGATGATCGACTCCGATAGCGCGGACTTCGGCAACTTCCACGTGCAGAGCGCGGGCACGCAGAAGGACGGCGAGAGTTACCCCGTGCCGTCGATCGTCATGTCGACCGAGCACTACAACCGCCTGGCCCGCCTCGTCGATCTGAAGAAAGACGTGACGCTCGAGGTCAACGTCAAGACGACGTACTACGACGCCGACAAGAATGCCTACAACACGATCGCCGAGATCCCCGGCACCGACAAAAAAGGCGAGATCGTGATGCTGGGCGGTCACCTCGACTCATGGCACGGCGGCACCGGCGCGACCGACAACGGAGCGGGCGTAGTCGTGGCGATGGAAGCCGCGCGCATTCTGAAAGCGATCGGCATCGCGCCGAAGCGCACCATCCGCATCGCGCTGTGGAGCGGCGAAGAGGAAGGCCTCCTCGGATCGCGCGCCTATGTCTCTGAGCACTTCGCATCGCGTCCTGAGCCGAGCGCCGCGGAGCGCGACATTCCCGCGGCCATGCGCGCAAACGCAGGACCGCTGACGATGAAGCCGGAGCACGCCAAACTCTCCGCCTACTTCAATCTCGACAACGGCTCCGGCAAGATTCGCGGCATCTACGCGCAGGAGAATTACGCCGTCGCGCCGATTTTCCAGTCATGGATCGAGCCGCTCAAGGATCTCGGCGTCACGACCGTGACCGAGCGCAACACCGGCAGCACCGACCACATCTCGTTCGACGGCGTCGGCCTGCCCGGCTTCCAGTTCATTCAGGACGAGATCGAATACGAGCAGCGCACGCATCACACGAACTACGACGTCTACGATCGGCTCCAGCGCGACGACCTGATGCAGGCCGCGGTGGTCATGGCCACGTTCGTGTGGGAAGCGGCGAATCGTCCCGAGATGATGCCGCGTAAGCCGCTGGCGAAGAGCGATCTGCCGGCCGCGGCGGCGGTGGCGCACTAAAAAGCTTTCAACCACAGAGACATAGAGGTCACTGAGAAAAAACCTCTGTGTTCTTTGTGTCTCTGTGGTGAGAGCCTTACCGCCAGAAGTAGCGCGCCCGGATCACGGTCCACGCGATCCGCATCGTGTCGCCGAGCGGCTTGTAGTGGCTCGTCGACTGGCCGTCGACAAATCCGAGGTCGATGGGGATGGTGATGACCTTGAAGCCGCGGCAGCCGGCCTGCACGATCACTTCGCTTTCCAGGTCGAAGCCGTCGCTGCGCAGACGGATCGCTGCGAGAAGGCGGGCGGAGTAGAGCCGGAAACCGCTCTGCGAGTCGGTCACATTCGTCTTCGCGGCGTAGGCGATGCAGAGCGCGGAAAAACGGTTCGCGAAACGCCGCCGCGGCAGCATCTCGCCGAAGAGATGGGCGCGTCCGCCGATGATGAGATCCGCGCCCGTTTCCGCATGCGCCGCGAGAAACTTCGGTATTTCACGCGGGAGATGCTGGCCGTCCGCATCAAGCGTGACGACTGCATCGAATCCGTATTCCAGCGCATACGCGAATCCGGTCTTGAGCGCCGCGCCCTTGCCGCGGTTGATCGCGTGCGTAACGACGTGCGCGCCCGCCGCGCGAGCGATTTCCGCCGTTCCATCGGCGGAGCCGTCGTCAATCACGAGGACATCGTCATTGACCGCTTTGCAGTCGCGAATGACCGTTCCGATGCTTTCCTCGGCATTCAGCGCCGGGATCAGCGCAAGGACTTTCACGCGCGTTCCTTTGAGATCACCGCGCAGACGATACCGCCACCGGCCGAGATCGAGTTGATGAGAATGTTCCGCAGTTTCGCCGGCCGCGATTCACGGACCGGCGTGAACTGCATCTCCGGATCCGCTTCGCCGAAGCCAAACGATGCGTGCAGCTTTTGATCGCGCATCGCCAGCAACGCCGCGGCGAACTGCAATCCGCCGCTGGCCGCGTATTCGCCGAAGTACGCCTTCGCCGCAATCACCGGCGGAACGTCATCGCCAAAGAGCCGTTGAATCGCGCGAATCTCCAGCCGATCGCCGCGCTTCGTTCCGTTCGCTGACGCATAGATCGCGTCAATGTCGGAAAGCGCGACGCCCGCGTCATCGATCGCTGCTCGCATTGCCGTCGCGACCTGCTCATCGCCCATTCCCCAATCGGAGATCGTAGCCGTGGTATCGCGGGCGATACCAAATCCCGAGATCCATCCATACGGCTCGCGTGCCGGCTCGGCCTCAGCGACGAAAATCGCGCTGCCTTCGCCGATCGACATGCCGTTGCGCCGCCGGTCGAACGGCCGCATCCCTTCCGTCCACTCGCCTTCCGCATGCGCGAGCGCGCCGACGCGGTCGAGAACGGAGAAGACCATCTCGTTGACCTCTTCCACGCCGCCGATGATCGCAGAAGGCACGGTTCCTTTTACGATCTGCCCGCTCGCGAACATGGCCGCGGCCAGAAGCGACGACTCGCGCTGTGTAACGGTGACATTGAAGCCGCGCAAATCGAGTTCGATCGCAATGTGCGAGCCAGGCGCATTCGCAACCGACTCCGCGAAGAGTTGCGGCGGCGCCAGCGCGGCACCCTTGGCGACGTACTCCTGCATGTAGTCGACCGACGTCTGCACCGGCCCGAAGGCAGTGCCGATGGCGACGCCGGCTTCGTTCGGCAACGCGGCGCCGGCGTCATCGATGGCCAGCCGCGTCGCGGAGACGGCGTAACGCGAGAGCGTATTCATCCGCCGCAGCTTCATCGCGGGGATGTAATCGCGCGCCTTGAAGTCGATGACGAGCGCCGCGTTGTGCGCCGAAAGTCCCTCGGTATCAAAGCGCTCGATCGGCGCGACGGCGCTCGTGCCGGCGTCGAGCAACGCGCGAAACGATTCGATCCCGATTGCGCCCGGCGCAACGATCCCGATGCCGCTGATGGCAACCCGGCCGGCACGGCCGGCTACGTTGGTTGCCAAAGGCTCCGTCAAAAGTGCCACGCTGAACGTAACTTATCGCGCAACGTCTTGCGCTGCGCGAAAAAGTAGGGAGACGTTCGAACCGCCGAATCCAAAGGTGTTCGACAGCACGTTCGCCATCGCCATCGGACGCGGCGTGTGCGGAATGTAGTCGAGCGTGCAGTCGACGGCGGGCGTGTCGAGCCGCAGCGTCGGCGGCGCGAGTTGGTACTGGAGCGCGAGAACGCTGATCACCGCTTCGACGCCGCCGGCAGCGCCGAGTGTGTGACCGAAGTACGACTTACTCGAAGACACCGGAACCGCATCGCCGACCGCGGCGAGGATCGCTTTCGTCTCGGCAGAATCGTTGAGCAGCGTGCCGGTGCCGTGCGCGTTAATGTAGTCAACCTGTTGATGATCGGACGCCTCGGCAATCGCGCCGCGCATGGCCGCCTGCGCGCCGCGGCCGTCTTCATGCGGTGCGGTCGGATGATGCGCATCGCATGTCGCGCCGTAGCCGCAGAGCTCCGCGAGGATCGTCGCGCCGCGGGCCAGCGCGTCGTCCCATCGCTCGATGACGAGATACGCGGCGCCTTCGCCGAGCGTGATGCCTTTGCGTCCCGCGGAAAACGGAGTGCATGGATTCTCGTCGACGGCTTGCAGCACATTGAACCCGCTGTACGTGAGGCGGCAGAGCGCGTCGCTGCCGCCGGCGATTGCCACGTCCGCGTGATGCGAACGCAGAAGATCGCCGGCCATCCCGATCGCCGCGCCTGCCGATGCGCAGGCCGTCGCGTTCGACAGCACTCCGCCGCCGAGGTTCAGCGCGCGGGCGACGGCGTCGGAGGGGCCGGATGTCGGTTGCTGCAACACGCGCGAAACCGCCACGCGGCCGCGGCCGCGTACGAGCCGGTCGAAGTAAAAACTCTCACCTTCGAGCAGCCCGCCGGTCGAGGTGCCGGTGGATACGATCGCGCGCTCGCGCGAAAGCGGCGTCGCGGCGCCGCCGTCGGCCTGCTCGATCGCTTCATGCGCTGCGATCACTGCTAACAGATCGCTGCGCGACATCCGCTTCGCTTCGCGGCTCTCAATCGGCACGAGGTCGTCGATGTCGCCGACTTCGGCCGCCACGTCCGTCGGAAACGTCTCGCCGGGAAACTTGGACAGCTTCCCGATTCCCGCGCGCGACTCGACGATCGAACGCCACACCTCCGATCGGTTGCGTCCGATCGAGCAGATGATCCCAACGCCGGTAACGGCGAGGCGGGTTGTCGTATCAACTTTGCGCACGGTTCTCTCTGCAGGAAAAGAGCTCACCACAGAGGCACAGAGGACACAGAGAGTCTCTGTGATCTCTGTGTCTCTGTGGTGAAGAACTCTTCACGATGACAGCGCGAGATAAAACCTGCCCCGAATCACTTCTACTCCATCGATTGCGCCGCTGCCGGTGAAGCGGAACGTTCCGCCGAAATCGGCATCGAGCGTCACTACGAATCGGATCATGTCGCCCGACTCGATCGCGCGGTCGATCTCACAACGATCGATGCCGGAGAGGAAGGCGTGCGAGCGCGAATTCGCGAACGCCAATCCGCCGCCGAGCTGCGCCATCGCCTCCATCGCCATCACTCCGGACGGCATCGCGTCGCCGGCGGTGCAGACGTAGAGGCCCTCGATCGTCTTGTCGTCGATGCGTGTGGCGGCGGACGCCGCGCGGAATGGAATCTGATGCGGCAGGCTGGCCAGCCAGCTCACACCGGCGCCTGTTGCTGATCGGCGAGCCGGTGCTTCACGAAGTCGGCCAGCGATGCCACCGAGTGGAAGTTGTCGCGCGCGGCCGATTCGTTCTTCACCTTGATGCCGAATTCCGTCTCCAGCATCACCACGATTTCGAGCGCATCGATCGAATCGAGGCCGAGGCCGCCGGCGAAAAGCGGATCGTCATCCTTGATGTCGTCCGGGGTCATGTCTTCGAACTTGAGCCGCTCGATCAGCAACTCCTTCAGTTTTCGTCTCAGGTCATCATTCATGGGCTGCGGCATTCTCACATACTTGCGGGGCCGGGCAACTCGTCCCACGCGATGGGCGGCGCGATGACGCCGAACATCTTCTGCATGCGCACAAAAAAGAAAAAGAGCGCGAGCTTCGCGCGGTTGTTCGTGGCGAAGATGTTGCCGGCCAGAATGCCGGTGATGACCGGGATGAGACCGTAGTCGGTCTTCGGCTGCAGGAAGACTTCCAGGAACTCGCGGCGATAGAAGTTGGCGATGAAGCGGAAGTACCTGTCGATGGCAGACTGGAACGAGCGGTCGTAACGCCGCAGCCGCCGCATGCTGCCGTTGCGCAGCCGCTGCTCGATGGCGTCCGCGGCGATGTCGGCCGACTTCATGGCCATGAAAACGCCGGTCGAGAAAATCGGATCGAGGAAGCCGGCCGCATCGCCGATGAGCGCGAAGTTCTTTCCCGTCCTGCGCTTCATCATGAATGAGAAGTCGCGGCGGACGTAGACCTGCGTCACCCGCTCGGCATCTTTCATCCGCTCCGCCAGATATGGCGCCCCGTCAATCGTCCGCCGCAGCAACTCCTCGGGGGTCAATCCGCAGCCGCGCAGGTGATCGCGGCCGACGACGAGACCGACGCTCATCGTGTCGACGCTCACCGGAATCAACCAGAACCAGGCATCGCGCAGGACGACGATGATGGTGTTGCCGGCGTCACGCCCCTCGGGACGCGGAACGTTCTTGTAGTGCGCGAAGACGGCGACCTTTTTCAGCTCCTCGACGTCTTCCTTCTTGCCGATGCGGTTGCCAAGGAACGCGCCGTGGCCGCTGGCGTCGACGACGAAACGGGCCTCGATGCGGTCACCGTTCGACGTCGTGACGGTTGCGCGATTCGGATCCGCAAGATCGACGGCGGTCACCGCCGTTTCTTCGCGCACATCGACACCGGTCGCCGCCGCATTGCGTAGCAGCAGCTCATCGAACTCGGCCCGCTTGACCTGAAACGAGCTGTGATACGCCTCGGGCAGGTTCTCGATGAAACGGAACGTGTAGCCGAGCGCGCCGTCCGCCGTGACAAAGCCCGCCCCATACTTCGGCGTAAACGATCCCTTCGCCATCGGTATCGTCACTCCGAGGCGTTCGAAGAGATCGTTGTTATACGGCAACAGCGATTCGCCAACCTGAAACCGCGGAAACCGCTCGCGCTCGAGGAGCGTGACGGCGAAGCCCTTGCGCGCGAGCAGGGTCGCCGCCGTCGATCCGGCCGGGCCGCCGCCAATGACGAGGACATCGATCATGAGCGGATCGTAACTAATTTGAAGGGACGGTTCACGCGGAGATGGGAAGGGGCGGAGAGAAGAAAGAGGAGCGGACAGTGGGTCCGCTCCTCTTTTCGTTACGTTAACGGCGGGAAAGGGCGACGCCCAGGGCAGCGAGAAGGCTGGCCATGGCTGCGAGGCCGAAGAACGAGAGCGACGGGATCGCTGCGGCGTTGACCGCGGCGAAGGACGTCGGATTGGCTGCTCCAGCGACGGAAGGATCGTCCGTCTGTGCGGAGGATTCATTGGTGCCGTCGCCGTTGCCGTCGAATGAGACGGTGCCCTGATTTGTGATGACTGTTCCGGCGGTGACGGTCTGCACGGTTGCGGTGATGGTGATCGTCACGGATCCGCCGGCGGGGATGACGCCGTTCCATGTGACGGTGTTCGTTCCGGTGTTCGCCACGGCCGCTCCGCTCGACGTCGTTGCGGAGGCCAGCGCTAGCGTGGCCGGGAGGACATCGGTGAATTCGTTGCCGGGGTTATCGGCTTGGGCGCCCGCTCCGGTGTTCTGCAGGACGACCGTGTAGGTCACGCTGCCGCCGCTGAAGAAGTTGCCGGTGACCGTCTTCGTGGCGGAGACGGTGGCACCGGCGATGAACGGCGTCGAATCGCTGGCGGTGTTGTTCGCGGCATTCGAGTCGGTCCCGTTCGCACCGTTGTCGGCAATCGAGGCGGTGTCGGTGAACTGCGTGACGCCGGCCGGGACGGCGTTGGAGACGGTGACGGCGAACGTCGCCGTCTGCGGCGCTGCGCCGGCCGGGACGATGCCCACGGCGAGCGTGCAGGTCGAGCCGGCGTTGTTGTTGGGCGCACAAACCCATCCGGCCGTGCTCCCTCCGGGGTTGAAGGCCGTGTTCGCCGGAACGGTATCGGTGAGGACGACCGCCGCGGCGCCGCGGTTGCCGCCGTTCGCGTAGGTCAGCGTGTACGCGATTCCGCCGCCGGCCGCGCTGCTGGCGCCGCCATCGCTGACGAGGACAGAGAGGTCGGGCGCACCGGTCAGCGGCGTCGTGTCGCTGGCGGTGTTGTTCGCCGCGTTCGAGTCGGCGCCGTTCGCGCCGTTGTCGGCGATCGTGGCGGTGTTGGAGATCTGCGTCACACCGGCGGAAACCGGAGTGGCCACGGTGACGGCGAACGTCGCGTTGGCGGTCCCGCCGCCGGCGGCGACGACGCCGATGCTGTTGGTACAGGTCGAGCCGGCGTTGTTGTTCGGCAGGCACGTCCAGCCGACGCTGCTCGCGCCGGAGTTGAATGCCGTATTCGCCGGAACGGTCTCGGTGAGCGTCACTCCGGCGGAGCCGATGTTGCCGGTATTCGAGTAGGTCAGCGTGTATGCGACCGTGCCGCCCGGCGCCACCGAGGCGCCGCCGTCGCTCTTGGTGAGCGCGAGATTGGGAGCGGCAGTCACCGGCGTCGTGTCGCTGGCGGTGTTGTTCGCTGGATTCGAGTCGACGCCATTGGCTCCGTTATCGGCGATGCTGGCTGTGTTGGAAATCAGATTCGCGCCGGCGGGAACGGGATTGATGACCGTAACCGCGAAGGTCGCCGCCGCGCTGCCCGCGCCCGCGGCGACGGTGCCGATGGCGAGCGTGCAGGTCGAGCCGGCATTGCCGTTCGGCGCGCAAATCCATCCGGCCGTGCTCGCGCCTGCGTTGAACGTCGTGTTCGCGGGGACCGTCTCCGTCAGCGTGACGCCGGCTGAGCCGATGGTTCCGGTGTTGGAGTAGGTCAACGTGTAGGCGACGGTCGCGCCCGGAACGACGGACGCGCCGCTGTCGCTCTTGGTGAGCGTGAGGTCGGGTGCGCCGGTCGCCGGGGTCGTGTCGGTGCTCGTGTTGTTGGCGGGATTCGAATCGGTCCCGTTGGTGCCGTCGTCTGCGATCGAGGCGGTGTTGCTGATCTGCGTCACCCCGGCAGGAAGCGGCGTGATGACGGTGACGGCGAACGTCGCCGTCTGATTGCCGCCGCCGGCGATGACCGCGCCGATGGCCAGTGTGCACGTCGATCCGGCGTTGTTGTTCGGCGCGCAGACCCAGCCGGCGGTGCTCGCGCCGGAGTTGAAGGTCGTATTCGCGGGAACGGTTTCCGTCAGGACGACGCCCGACGCGCCGCGGTTGCCGGAGTTCGCATAGGTCAGCGTGTAGGTCACCGTTGCGCCGGCCACGACGGACGCGCCGCCGTCGGACTTGCTGATGGAAAGGTCGGGAGCGCCGGTCAGAGGCGTCGTATCGCTGCCGCTGTTGTTGCCCGGCGTCGGATCGGTTCCGTTCGCGCCGTCATCGGCGATGCTGGCGGTGTTGCTGATCTGCGTGACGCCGGCGCCCACGGGATTGACCACCGTCGCCGCGAAGGTCGCGGTCTGATTGCCGCCGCCCGCTGCGAGTCCGCCGATGGCGAGCGTGCAGGTCGAGCCAGCGTTGTTGTTCGGCGTGCAGACCCAGCCGGCAGTGCTCGCGCCGGCGTTGAACGTGGTGTTGACGGGAACGGTTTCGGTCAGCACGACGCCCGCGGCGCCGCGGTTGCCGGCGTTCGCGTACGTGAGCGTGTAGGAGACCGTGCCGCCGGGAGCGACTGTCGTGCCGCCGTCACTCTTCGTGACCGACAGATCGGGAGCGCCGGTGAGTGGCGTCGTGTCGCTGCCGCTGTTGTTGCCCGGCGTCGGATCGGTTCCGTTCGCGCCGTCGTTGGCGATGCTGGCGGTGTTGCTGATCTGCGTGACGCCCGCGGCGACCGGATTGACGACGGTGACGGCGAAGGTGGCGGTCAGCGTGCCGCCGCCCGCCGCGAGTCCGCCGATGGCCAGCGTGCAGGTCGAGCCGGCGTTGTTGTTCGGCGCGCAAACCCATCCGGCAGTGCTCGCGCCGGCGTTGAATGTCGTATTGGCGGGAACGGTCTCGGTGAGAACGACGCCGGTCGCGCCGCGGTTGCCGGTGTTCGCGTACGAGAGCGTGTAGGACGCGGTGCCGCCGGGCGCGACGCTTGCGCCGCCGTCACTCTTCGTGACCGACAGATCGGGAGCGCCGGTTACCGGCGTCGTGTCACTCGCGGAGTTGTTGCCCGGCGTCTGATCGGCGCCGTTCGTGCCGTCGTCTGCGATCGAGGCAGTATTCGAAATCTGGGTAACACCGGCAGCCACAGGATTGACCACCGTAACCGCGAACGTGGCCGTCAACGGTCCGGCGCCGCCGGCAACGGTGCCGATCGCCAGCGTGCAGGTCGAGCCGGCGTTGTTGTTCGGCGTGCAAACCCAACCGGCGGTGCTCGCGCCGGCGTTGAAGGTCGTGTTGGCAGGAACGGTTTCCGTCAGGACGACGCCCGTCGACGATCCGACACCGGCATTGCCATACGTCAGCGTGTACGCGACCGTGCCGCCGGGTGCCACCGACGCGCCGCCGTCGCTCTTGGTCAGCGTGAGATCGATGCCGGCCGCGGAGGCAGCGTTGATGCAGCCGGTCGCCGTCACTGCTTGACCATCAGGATTGGTCAACGTCACGTCGTGCAGTCCCGTGGTCAGCGTGGTGATGTTCAACGTCACCTGCGTCGGCGTGTTGTACGTGACGCTGTTGACGGTGGCGTTGGTGACTGTTGCGCCGAGGTGTGTGAATGGCAGCGCGGGCGGCGTCAGATTCGCGCCCGGGTCATAGAAGCCGGAACCGCCGCTCGAGGTGGCGGCGATGACGACATTTCCCGTAGGGCCGGCGAAGGCGATCGGCGACCCGGAACAGGTGGGCGTGGCGGGCGGCGGTGCAGCCAGCCGTCCGACGCGGACCGCGTAGCTGTTCAAGGCCTGGTTGTACTCCTGGATCGTCCAGACGGTCATGTCATCGAGCGGATCGGTGACGGTGAAGGAGTAGTCGCCCCAGCGGCGGCCGGCAGCTCCGCCGGGATCAGATGCAGGGTTGTAGTTCGCGGTCGTGGTCCCGTACGTGACGGCCGGAGCGGTCGGGGGACCGACCATCAATCCCAATGTGTCGCCGGCGAGTCTGCCGACGTACGCGGGCGTCGCGCCGACGATAGTTCCCGCCATCGAGAAGCCCATGACGGCGTGACCCTGACCGGTAACGGTGACTGAAGGCATCCAATACTGCCGTGCGGCTGCCAGGGTGGCCGCGTTGTCGAAAACTGTTCCCGACTGCACGACCGTGGGAGTCGTGGTGAGATTCTGGAACTCGTACCACCGTGTTGCATTGCGCGATTGCGCCGCCGTGTTGGCCACACCGGCGCTGTTAACGCGGAAGTTGTGGGCAGACCACATGCGGCCGTTCCGGATCATGACCTGAAAAAAACGGTCGTCAATGGAATCAAGACCGCCGTTCGCGCCTCCGGTGTTGCCGAGGTGGGTGACCCGGTTGCCGATGGTCGTGGTCGGGACGGTTACAGGGATGTTTGCGGAAATCGTCGGCGTGAGCGAACCGGGATTGCTGATTCGCCGGAACATGATGGTGCTGAAAGTGGCGTTGTCCGGTCCGACAAAATATCCCTCGGTCGCTCCTGGATCGAAGTTGTCGGCACCCCGCGGAGACTCGGGACCTGCCCCCGCTCCCGCCGCCATGTTGGCGAACATGGTCACGACGAGCGGCCCGGCGCCGAGCGTCGACGCTTTCTGGATGACGTAGCCGTTCGTACCGACGAAGGCGCCGGCGCTGGTGAAGATGCTGCCGCCTACATAGAGAGCGTTGACGTCGATTCCGAGTGATGGATAGTCGAGGAAACTGGTTCCGGGATCGGCCTGAAATTGAAAAAATGTCCAGACGGTCGCGCCGGAGATAACGCTGTTGCTGGCCGCGTTGCTCACGGCCACCATCCAACGGTTGGCCGCTGTGGTGGTGCAGGTGGCGTTCGTGCAGGGAACGTCGATGATGGAGAGGAACCAGCGGCCGCTGAAACGGTCGTACCGAACCTGCGGATCGCTCGTGAAGTTCAGAACGACTGCTCCTGCGACCGGCGTCATGACCGAAGCAAAGAAGACGTCGGGATCGAAGTTCATGACGCCGTCCGCGACCCCCGCTTTGGTAAACGAGCGGATGCGGCCGTTCACGAAGACGACGAACTGCGCCGGTCCGATCGTCCCCATCGAGTCGGGCGGAAACGCGCCCGTATCCGTCAACGTCGCTCCGTCGAACGACGATCCGGTTGTGTGGATGAGGGAGCGCGGATGCGTGCCGATCGATTGCGCCGTGGCGCCCGTGGACGGATAGCTGGAAACGGCCAGCCCGTTCGGGTTCTGCGGCAATTGGCTGCGATCCGGATACTCGAGCTCGTGGTCCGGGTGCGGCGGATGCGGGGGCGTTTGCGCCTGCTTCTGCATCAGCGCGGCGGTCGTCGCCGTGATGCCGGCTTCGACGGTCAGCCGCGTACCAGGAGTGCCGGGAGCGACATCGGCGTGCGCCGAGCCAAACGGGAGCGAAAGGATGAGCGCGGCGAAACAGATCGCCACGACGCGCAGACGGCGGTCGAGCATAACGACTCCTTAGTTCTTTTCTAACGGAAAGGTGGACGTCGGTCGGGCTTGGACGGGATTGTTGGGCGCACAATAACACATGGGTTTATGCGCAATTTATGTCCCCGCAGCGGGACTCTGTCCTCACCGCCCCGAGCACGCCTCTCCACGTTGAAGAAGGCGACGCCGTTTCCGATCAGGGGAAGTAGTCGATGAAGATCGGCCCCTGCTCGAAGCGGCCACGCGCCGGCGACGGAAGTTTCTTTGGCCCACCCTTCACAGCAGCGACGGGATTTCCGGGCACGGTGACCGCGAACTGATCGCTGCGGACCAACGTGGTCTTTTTCGACAAGGCGTTCAGCAGGGGGATGCGCGGCACTTCGCTTTGATTCGCCACGGTGCCGAAACTGTCCTCCTGCGTCGAACACATCGACGCGAAGTCGCCGCCCATCGTCTCCACCGCGCTGATGGGCGTTGCGTTCGTGCTCCCGTGATGGCCGACCTTGTAGAAATCGAGATGCTCCAGGATGGTCTTGCTGTCTTTGTCGATCTTGTCGACCGACGGCGCTTTGTCGGGTGTGCCGCCGAACATCCAGTACTCCCAGTTGCCGCCCTGCGCGTCGCCGGCGAACAGCAGCTTTTTGCCAGCGAACGTGAAGAGCACGACGAGGCTCTGGTTGTTGAGAAAGTTGTCGAGCGTCTTCGCGGCCGTAAAAAGCAGGCTCGGTTGCGCCGCCTGGATCGCTTTTTCCATCGCACCACTCGGAGCGTTTTTCGAAGTCCGCAGCCACTCACGGAAAGCGGACGGCGGATAGTCAGCCGCCTTGGCGTGCCACGGCGTACCGAATGGATCGAACTTCCCGCCGCTTCCATCTCCCGCCTCGCCGAGGTATTGACCGACGCCCTTCTTCAGGTCCATGAGTTTCAGGAAGTCGAGCCCATCGGACGGCGGAGGCCCGAGGATCTCGGCCGTGAGGCCCGCGTCGCGCAAAGCCTTTGGCATGGCCGGCTTGTCGCCCTTCGCGTAGTACTGGGGATCCACTCCCAAACCGGTTTTCAGGAATGCGAGCGACGCCGCGTTCGTGCCGCCGCCCTTGCCCGGCTTCTTCGCGGATGCGGCGCTTCCAGCGGCGGCGAACGTAGCGCGGTCGACGCCGGTGGCGTTCTCGAGCATCGCCACGACTTCGTCCATGTCAGGATCGCCCGCGCCTGCCAGCGCGGCGTGCTGCTGCATCGTCAAGGCAATCGACGTCAGTTCATCCTGGAAGTCGCTCGCCACCGACTTCTTCTTTTCTTTCGGGTCGTACTCCGTCTCCCAGAACGACATCCAGACCGCGCCGACCTTGAAGTCTTTGAAAATGTCGAACGAGCGGCTGAAACCGATGATGTGGTCCTGATGCCGATGGGTCACGATGATCAGGGCCAGCTTCTTCCCTGTCTCCCCGGCCATGTCCGCGACGGCATCTTTGATCGTGCCGATGTCGCCCTTCTTCGTCTTGCCGGGCGTGACGCCGCAGTCGATCAGGATGTGCTGCGGCCCGTCCGCCGAGGGTACGGTCACGAGGAAAAAGTCGCCGAAGCCGACGCGATACATGCGGATGCGCAGCTCGCCATTTTTAGCCGTGCTCTTTTTTGTAGCCATGTCAGATGCCTCCATGGACCATTGCGAAATTGACCTGAAAGCGATTCTGGCCGTCACTCGTGTCCCGGACGCCGAGGTGCTCGCCAAAAAGCCGCTGGCGGTCCGCGCGTTCGCCGCTCAAGTGCTTCGAGATCACGTAGCGGACCGGCG